>Ga0126342_10000031_pt1 | contig 69421 bp, 66 predicted proteins | sample Cyp1metagenome_FD_92528 | JGI IMG/M metagenome (GOLD analysis project Ga0126342, IMG submission 92528) | Coral microbial communities from Lord Howe Island, Old Settlement Bay, Australia - Cyphastrea 1 metagenome | ecosystem: Host-associated > Invertebrates > Cnidaria > Coral ...
TCAAGCACCTTTCAGTCCATCAGTGGCTTCGCTCTGCCATCCCTGATTCACAACAACCAAGCTCTCCTATAGGCTTCCTATTTTTGAAACTTCCGCCACCGCCTTGTGCGGTACTACTGGTAAATAGATCATAAACAAATATGAATAGATCATAAATAGTATGTAATATTATGTAATCATCAATTTCTAGTCATATACCCATGAAAGGTATCCAGCTAGTATATAGTTATAGAATGTTATAGAATCATAAACGGCCAGTATATAGCCATGAACAGTACTGTATCCCACATAGCTCCCCTGTTCCAACACCGAGAAAAAACCTGGTCAAACAGCTCCAGGGTCCCAAACTCCAGCAGCTCGGCTCGACAGGAAGCGTCAACTTTGAACACCACACGGTCGCACCTCAGTGCTGTCGGCCACAGATCGTTGGTGAATTTTCCCCAGGGATTTCATATGATGTTTTTTTCCTTTCACCAATATGCCCGAGAGCTTGGGAGAATTCTGGGTTGACCTTAGTTGATCTTGATCAGCTCTTGATATTTTTGATGACACCTTTCAGAACCTTGGCTTTCACTGGGAATGTGCTAAGAAACCACGTTTTCTTCCCCTGAAATCCTGCCATCCAAGTCTGAGCGCCCGAGCCAAGCAGGAGCGCGCTTTGTGTTCAGCATGTTGGTGCCTTAGGTCCAGGCAGCAACCCACTAGTTGCCTATCTGTTTCATAGTGGCTGTTGACATCTGGTATCAGTTATCAGCTCATCCCCAAGACATGTTTAAACCATTTGGGATCAGGAACAAAAATAGGAATACGGAATGGATACTAAATTAAATACTTGAAAGCATTCGCTCGGTAGACATCGAATTACTGAATCTTTTACAGCGTCTTGTGCTAACAACAGTCGCTGGTACGACCTCGCTAAGGAAAGCGCCAATCTTGTACTTGTATGTTGGGGCGAAGGTGATCACTCCTACAGCTTGCTGGGCTCACTAACCGGAGGGCCATGATCTTTACTGAAGAGTGAGCAATTTGGAATCAAGAATCAGCAATCCCCAAGGATGAACCATTTGGATCAGGGCTACTACAACAAACCACAGCGACCATTGGGCCTTCTCGAAAACCTCGCAAGCTTGACACCTGCCGGGAACCCAGGCCCTCACTAATCACTAAACAGTTACGAGCCGCACAGTCTGCAGCAGCTGGTTGTTGAGTGTTGTTGTCATGACTATCACTGTCACATATGTCACATCTTCACCTTTGACCCATCATGACTCATTACTATACTTACAGTCCATGCAAGCCATCACACCTGTCCCAGCATGATCTGGTCTCGAAGTAGCCACTCCTGTCAGGTTCTGGGCAATTGTCAGAGTCAGCAACTTTCATTCAAGCAGTCAGTTCGATGACAAAGCATCTTGCTTGAAGAATCAAAGAAACTGCAGGAACCAGAAAAGCAACAGCACACTCCATAAGGAATTTCAGTCGCAGTAAGTTTTTACCTGCATGATGTTCAATTTATATACATCCCCTGAAGCCATGCATTATTTTATTAGGTCCAGGCAGCAAAAGACACAAGGATGACACAAGGATAGCAACCTGATTAGTGGTTTTCAACCTGTCCCAAAAAAACATTGCTGTCTGTGGCCATTGTCGTCATCATCCCAGTGATGGTTGAACAATGTTGAATAACTCACTAGATAGATCGATTTCAAAGATCCGCCCCTCGTCTTCATGAAACACATTACTACAGTATCCAGTACAGTTGGGTGGGCTTGAGGCAAAAAATACAGCACTTATACCAAGAACATCCTTGTATCTTGTTATTTGTTTACCATTGAAACAACGACATTCGTGATGTTTCTGTTATATGTTGTTCTTTTCATCCAATTGTGGAACAAGATTACGACAATCATTCACCTTCGACGATCCTCATCTCCGGGAATAGAAATATGTTTTGTTTTTACCAGCCAGTGGTATCATTGATGATAAATTCCATGACAACCAGCGGCAAACCGTGGATTTTCTTCAGTGCCTCCAACAAGAAGATGCCCTCTAGATTCACAATTTTCAAATGGATTTTCCGCTGGAAGAATCTTAAACAAATACTGCCTCAAGGGTTTTTTTGGCTTTGATTGGCATACCCACTTGGAGCATACCACATCCCTCGCACTAGATCATCCCCATTGTAGCCCCGTGAAGTGCCAATCATCATCAACCAGCAGGGGTCACGTCAGTTGTTATATCACTTATATTTACGTGTTTTCCATGTTTTTTCCACCACTATTGATGTAAAACCATCACATAGGGGTTTCCACAACTGGGGATGCCCAATAGCTGGATGGTTTTTAACGGAAAATCCTATTCATAATGGATGTTTTGGGGGGGCACCACTGTTTTAGGAAACCCCCATCACATTATATAACCACGGTGAGCTCCGTGCCTCCTGCGTCTCACTTTCCCACTGGGCCTCTTTGGGCAAATCCTGCCATTCCAGGCAAAAAAAAAACACGCCTTCTGATGCTTCTATACTATAATTTTAGCACATTTTAGCTATGAAACTTGGGTTTTGTCATCTTTCATACTCCTGTTTCGAGATGGGACATGCCAATGTTGAGTCAGAAAACCGACAATATACTGGAGGATCTTTATCTTTTGCGGATCTTCTCAAAAGGGGTTGGTTGGGTGATGTTGGATGTATCCCCCAGGTTTCGAAATCGTGTGTCCCAGAAGCTTCTAAATCATGTTCCCATCGTGGGAATAGCAAGGGTGATGTTGGACGTGATCACTGTTGATCTGGACCATCCCCCTTAGGGTGGCTTTCTGACACCTCTTGACACATCATGGAGTCAAAGTTTCAAAGTCAATTGCTGGAAGATCTAGCAGCCCATATTGTTGTGCCCTACAGATATTTGTTGGTTTCTATTCCCCATAAACGGTAGATTAGATATATCAGTAGATGTCAGTAGAAAACCCAGTTCTAGCTGCTATTTGCACCAACTTGGCTATCTTGGGGGTTCCGCATGGCAGAAAACCTGATGGAACCTGCCACCATTCCCCAGTCCAGCCGCGAGTTGAAATCCCCTGCGATGATGCACAGCTCATGCCTCGGCTGCTTATGAAGGCATCTGGGGTGGGCCCAACATCAAAGAAACCTTTCCATAAAGAATCCCAATCTTGATGGGGAAAACTATTATACATGCATATAAAGAATCTTATACATATAAATATGTAATTATATAAAAATGTGATATGTGTGTGTGTATAAAATTGTATATATATATATATAAGAGATATATATATATATATGTGGTTGTGGGTCACAGCCCTGGCACTCTTCTGTTCATATCAAAATAACTAGCTAACTAGCTGCGAAATGGAGGTTCATTACCATAAATATGGTGTTGCCGACCGACACCCCCAATGAACTATGGGGCCCATACGCAGCGATGTGATAGATGGATGAGCGCCTGCAGGACTTTGCGGTGTGAAGCAAAGACTGCTAAAGGCAGGTGGCTGGAGGGTGGGGCAGAAATGGGACCTGTTTGGTAAGTAAAGGCAAGAAATACATGACAGATCATGACATTCTCAATTGAAAACCATACCCGTGCGCCAAAGTAAAGAGCACTTTGCAGCGCACAAAATCGATGTTTCAAGACCAACTCCTGTCCCTCTGGGTCTTGGGGCTCGAAGCTATGCTTCTTGGGCCGCTGCGCCTTGGTGATGGACAACCCCAAGGCACCGCAACCACCAACCCCTCCAAGATACCGAGGTTCAAACCCCCTTGGCAGAGACACCTTGAAAGGCATCGGTCAAGACCTGAAAGCTGCCCATGGCCCGAAAATGTCCAAAATGTCTAAGGCAGTAGGCTGCAGCCATGCCATCATGACTGACTTAGCTATCTAACTTTGACGACGCGTGCTACAATGGCATGCCAGGTGACTGCTTCCTGCTTCTCTTCGTCTGACTCTAGGGCCACCGCTTGTGCAAAGTGTTGACTTCTCTCACTTACTGCCTGGCTCCACCGACCACCCCCGTGCTGGAGCTGTGGCTCAACTTCGGCAGCACCACATTTTGACCCGAAGCCAAATGCACGTTCACGAAGCAAACCTGCAGAAGTAGATGCAGCCACCAATAGAATGAGGGCGGAGCCACACAAGAATCCCAAAAAAGGCTACCCTCTGGTAATTTAACGTAGCTATTGAAAATGACCATTAATAGTAGATTTTCCCATTAAAAATTGTGATTTTCCCATTAAATTACCAGAGGGTAACATGAATGAAGGGTCCATGGCCCAGATTTCCTCCACCCTCTTGATGGCTAAGCCATACGCCGACATGTGTCCCAGCAAGAACCTGGCACATCTGGCGGTTTGGAGAAGCCCGGGGCGATTCTTACAGGAGTGTGGTAGCATGTGGCAGCATATGGATGGGGAAGACCTTGATCCCAAAACTCTTACTGCATGATCTGGGAAAATCTTAGCTTCTGTACTTTGTCAATATTTGTCCCTGTGCCAATCCAAGGCGACGTCAACCAACCAGGAATCAGCAGTGGTTGAAACTTTACCCACTGACCATCAAAGGCACCTTGCACAAACGCCACCCTTGTTGCCACCAATGCCATCCAAACCTCCCGGCGGGCAGCTGTAAACCATGTGCACAATCAGTTCCATTCTCGGTTACCCTCCACTAATCAAACTTGGCAATTGAAAACTCCTTACAACTGAACGTTTACGGTTTAAGTGGGGAAATCGTCTAGTCTATGAATGATTGTGTATAAATGGAGGACTTTACATTGCCATAGTTACCGGAGGGAAAATGGATTCAGAACCAGGGGCCAATTTTAGAGGAACGTATGTAGTCTTATTACCCCAACACTTGCGCCAGGGTCTACGTTGGTTGCATAGGGCAATGGTAATAATGTGGGAAGCCCAAAAATAAACCATCCCCAAAATCACCATCAACGCATGCTATAAACAATCCCCAAATGGGTTTGTTGTTGGCTTTCCAACATTATATAAGTTATATATATAAGTATTCCATATGTGACAGCTCAAATTCCCTTCAAAGCGGGCCACTGCCTGTCTTCACCCTGTCGATACGAAGTTGTCGAAGGCTGACAGCTACCCATGGCTGCACATAGATCAGCAGGGCCTCAATGGGCCCTTGAAGGTTGGGGCGCAGTGATCAGTGGTACTGGTATATTGAAGTTCTGTGAGTCATCATATGCACTTGCTCACGTACAGACAGCAAAGCTACCGCAATTACCAGTCAATCTGTGCCGAATCTGAACCCAGTTTGGGATCCCATGGATCCAACCTCTCAGCCTGGGCCCCGTGGCCAATCCAACCATTCCGAAACTGCAAACCTTGATGAATTGACCACCTGGCGCAGGATCCCACCGGGGGAAAACCAAGGAGAAACCCTTCCCCGGCCCAATAGGACCAAGAAAAGGGTGGTATAATAAACCATCCAGCCCCAATATGACTGAAAAAGGGGTGGTGTAAAAATGTGTATAAACTTTACCCCCCCAAAGAAAAACTGAAAACATATTTTTGGATTTAGCAGCTTAGCAATGTTTAGCAGATTACACAAGTTCCACATAGTTCCACCACAACATCAACCGGCCTCTGGACAAGGCTTGCCTTGGTCGAGTATGGATCCCTTTGAGCACTGATCCACTCCAAATCATTCCAACTAATTAAGACATATTAAAACAAGATCAAACATGACACATGTCCAATAAAGGAAGCAAGCTTTCAATACCAGTATACCAGTGCTAGTTTTCAAACAGTACAACAAAAGGCTCGGGATATCATGCGGCTTAAGGATGCTGAAGCTGAAGGGGCATCATGAACATTCTGTGCTCCTGGCTCCACCCTGCTTTCGAGGGCCATCTGACCTCAGCGCATTTGGTGAACAAAGTCGGGAGAATCGTATGTACAGCTTTCAGTTTCAGGAAGTGTCCTTTTCTGTTCACTCTGTTGCAGTTCAGACTTCAACTCTTCAACACTTACTAGTACATTCAATGTCTAAGTCTAAGTCACCTGGAAAAATGATCATTCAACATCTTTTTGAGGGTATGCCGGCACCAACAAGCAACTGCAACGGGAGCTGACTCATCCACTGAGACGAGGCACGTTGCTCATCGCCGTTGGTGTTCAGGACCTTAACCGGCTTAGTGCCGCGATATGCACCGGGTTGCAATTGGGGTGATCTAATGGTGATCTAATCAGATCGCGGTAGCGATTCCCACCCCGTGATTCATCTGGCTGCCTCCTTTCACCGTCTTCTTTTCCAACAATGGCAGCCAAAGCATCACATCATGCGCCCCTTTAAGCAGCCACAGGTACCTGGCCATGGGGCCATCCCGAGCTCAACCTGCAGCAGTTGACCAACAAACGTCCACTGCGACGATCACATTGCCATGGGCTGCGGCAACGGACCTCCAGCACCAAGATCTCCTTATTTCCGGAGAATGGCAAAGAGGTATTAGCAGCTGCAGTTGGAAGCGCAGAAATTTACAGAAGTCCAAAGAAAAATCCTCCCAAGTTTGACCCAACCACCCAACCCAACAGATAATATCAGATAAATGTCAAAGATTATCAAACGAATATAAACTAATTCTTCTGTAGAGTATGCCACAGCAAAAGATCACAGCAGCCGCGCCGAGTCTCCATTCGCATTCGCCCCTCAGATGCACCTCTCCCGCACCATGGATGACCCGTGGCGTTGGAACTCCTCCTTGGTCATCCAAGTCTGGAGGTATCTGGTGACGGAGGCGACCATGGAGCCTCCAATCCAAGCGCTGTGCTGCCTCAGCCATGGCTTGGGATGGAGCACCAGCAGAATTCACCATGGAAACTACTGAAGATGATGAGTCAGAACCATATGTCACAAGGATTTGGACAACCCTTGCGACATGTGATGCCATGTAGTGCCATGTGATGCCATACCTTGCGCAGTGTCCCACAAGCCTTGGACATGAGTGATCTTTTGGAGTGTCACCCCTTCCAGATCGTCTAGCGATCTAGCCCCACCAAGCATTCCAGGAAGGAATGCTTTTCATGCACATTTGAAGGATGATATCATGGAGTCAAAGCTTTCAAAGACATGCAACGGGCAGGAAGCACGCTGCTCTTGACCAATCCCTCCAAATCATCGCGAGCGCGACCCTTCCTGAAATTATGGAATCCAGTGATATCATATCGGCAATGAAGAGGTGTAGCCAGATAATTTTCACCTACGCCAGCGATAAAGATCTCAAGTGGTTTGACTCCTTCAATCTGCAAATTCCGTCCAACCTTACATTTTTTTCCAGCAATTGAGCTTATCTATACTCATGACTCATTATCTTTTCACGTAGGACCTCACTGTTGAGCGGGATGGATCAATAGGGTATGAACAAAGGTGGTAAAATTGTGGCAAACAAATCTTAAACTATATAGTGAAGTGGTATGGTTAACAACAAACCCCAAATGGGCACGTCATTGGGTGTGGTTTCACAATCTGGCGTTCACCCCCTGCTTTGGCAAAACCAACACTCGACCATCCTGAACCCCACCGGAAATAGATGGTACCAACTGCATGAACCATCGAAACTGCGAGTGTACTTTCGTTTTCTCCCCAACTGCCCCCTTTCCCCTACTCTCAATGACCAATTTGTCACTTTTAAACATCTCTTCACCCGCTAGTAACTCATGACATCACCAGAGAAATGGGGGGGTTAAAATATATTAAAATATAACCATATATAATTCTTTGACAGACATTTATAGTCTATAAACCTTTAAGCTCCAGGATTTTACCCCATGACATCCCCATCCACCCAGCCTCGTGTCAGGTGCCACCACTTCCACCCGGTTCCGGCTGGACTCTGGCAGCATGGCCGCCAAGTCCTTCTGCAGGCGCTCCGGAAGACCCCGAAGCAACGAGCTGCCGCCAGCCAGCAGCACGTTGGAGAAGAGCTCCTCCCATGGACCAAGGGAAACTATGGGAAAACCCATGGGAAAAGGCACGCGGAATATATGGGAAACCAAGGGAAAATCAAAGTATATATATGAGAAGTTCAGAATGTTTCCAATAATTCATGGGAACATGTCTCGATGTCTTTTCTTGGAAAGAGTCAGGTTGAATTACCAGAGCGTGGGCGAAACATGGGGTGGTTCCAAGCTTCCCTGGGTCTCACCTCCTCAAAGGTTCCAACTTCATGGATAGAATTTCCTCCTCCGAATATCAGTGTCCCCAAATAACCGGGGGTTCTGGGAGAGTGTTTGATATGACTGTGATATGACTTTGAGGTGGAAGGGTGTTTTTTGTATAAGTGAAACCACCCCAACCTCGCCTGTCCATGTATTTACTGAACAATCCCTACCAAGAATTTGGCCACACCATCACCATCTCCTCACGCAAATCCTCATCTGAAGCCATGATGGATTCAAACACCAACTGATGAATGCCAATGCACTCCAACCCACCTCAACCAAGCTCCCCTTTTCATGTCAACGTGTACTTTCAGGGCTCCAAAACTGCGCGACCATGGAGCCACAAATCAATCAAATTTCCACTTCACTTGGCTACGTATCTGGCTTTGATTTCCACGTATCGTGCGTGAACATATTCCCATCCCAAAACGGACATTGGTAGATCTGGCTCCCATATCAAATTGTTGCTTAGTCATATCCAGGAACATCCAATTCTCCCATAAAATCCCCATAAGAACGGTTGGCTGCTGGTTACCAAAAAACGATCAAATTTACCAGATAATTGGGAAAGCAATCTCATATGATCCCATATGAACATCCATTATTTTCCCATATCCTGGGTTTGTCTGAAATCGATGAGGACAAGAAAAACTACAATACCCACCAAATTTCATGGTTTGGAACCCCATTTTCCCCAAAACCAAAGGTCAATTTCTTATAGTTAAAACTTAAAACCCATCATTTTCCCAAAAAACATGGCCCTCTCATGGCCCCCATGGATTCAACCCTGCCCAGGCGCACAGGCTGGGTTGGAACATGGCCTCCGGTGCCTGGAAACTCTCGCGGCCCAGCGTCACCTGGTGCCCATCTGGCAGCTCGAAGATGGCCTCGTAGGGCTGCGAGAGCTCCTCCAAGAGCTGTCGCTGGTAGTCCAAGGGCCACCCAACCTGTGGAATCCAACGTGGCAACTGAAAATCCACTGAAAGATGAATTCTAACAGAAACCTCCATTTATAGATATTTATAGTATCATTTAGTAGGATTTTCCATCAACATGTTCTTCTTGTTCAGGGATTTTCGGATTTTCCATTACCACGTTTGATTGCCAGAGGCTATAGATGGTTGGGGTTGAAAAATTATGGGTTATCCCATTGAGCTAGCGGATGGAATGGGATAACCCTCTCAGGCAAACCCATCGTCTATAAGAACATGATTAAATATATTAAATACATCATATATGGTGGTTTCAAGTGATGTAGATATACAAATGGCTGATTGGTGGTTTCAACCCATCTGAAAAAATGGTGCACCGTGCACCGGCAGAAAATGGGGGTATCAACCACGATGGGGGATTCAACAAGGGTGCGGGGAAGCCCATCCTCTCTCAAAAAAATAGACCATGTTACCCTCTGGTAAACTGACGTAGCTATGCAAAATCTCCATTTTCGATAGATAAATCAACTGTAAATGGCCGTTTTCAATACCTATGTTGAATTACCAGAAGGTAGATCCCAAATGTTCAAGTATCATTGAAAACATATCCGCTGGCTGATGGTTGAAAAACCATCCAAAAAGGGGTATCGCAGGGATAACATTGTGAATATAAACCGAGAAAAATGAGTGTAGATGAATCAACAATCGTTGCGGCTGGTGCTGGGAATCAATAAAAGTCAATATCAACTGGATGGTGAGTACCCAAATAATAATAATGACCAATAGTAGCCCTTAGCAACCAATAATAACCGATAATAACCAATAACAACCAATACACAATAAGCAAAAATGACCAATATACAATAACCAATGAGAATGATAAAAAATAAAATGTAATTAATAATGACAATCATAGCATGTAGGTCAAATGGGATCATCATAGCAAAAACAATGAATCATTTCAAGCCACAAACAAACCAGTGAGGCTGTGAGTAGGTATGGGTGGAGCGAAGATCCATGGTTCACATAGTCACCAACAGCCTTTCTAGGTGCCAGATCCGTCCGCTGAGGTGATGAATTCTCAAAGAGCTGCCAGGTAGAGCAATAATATGTATGCCGGAGATGTTCAGTAGGAGATATTACCAGTATTAACCAGTATTAACCAGTATTAACAAGTATTAACCACTATCATCCACTATTAGTCAAGGTTCTCACCAGGTTCCAGCCCAAAAAATAAGAAATGGTCACTTTGGCTCGTCCTTCCCATTTTTTGGGGATAGAACATGAAGAAGAATAGCATATTGGAAATCACCAACCTGCTGGGATATATGCATGTGCATCTCTATATATATAATATATATATTATATATATATTATATATATTATATATACATATTATATATATATATATTATATATATTATATATATAACACGTATGTATATATATTATATATATAACACGTATGTATATATTTTTTTATATATATATAGATAGTTACAGCATATAACAGGATATCTCAAAATGTTTCCCACCAACCAGGCACCTCCAGCCCCATCAGTTCATAGCAGGTGACACAAGGTTTCCTTTATCTCCTCCGCAATGGGAAAGTCAGGGGGTCTGAAGCACCAGCCGCGGTCCGCCTGCCGGGCACTCCCTACTGGCTTCGTATCTGGGACCATTTGCCCGGAAACCCTTTATTTTTACCCTAAGTAGCTTCAAATATAAGGTACGCCCTGCATTTCTTCCTCAGCGGAAGCCAACTCAAGAATTTTTTGGGATGTTGGAAACAGCTGTTTTCTGATTTTGCGCCTTTCTTCAATTTGCTCTTGACCACACTTGAACTGGGAGAGAGTTCTTGACAGATCAAGGTGTTCTAAAATTCTGATCAACCTTCCATCCCATATATATGATTAAATATATATATATATATATATATATAAATATATATAGATAGCCTATAGCGTTCTTTTGACATACTATATATCTATATAGCATTCTTTTAACATACTGTATTGTGGTGCCTTCTGTTGAATATTATGTGCCACCGAAACTTCGCAATCTCTGTGTGTATTCTCTACCCTTTGGCTCTGCCGCTGGAAGCTGCGGGAGGTTTTATGGAAACCAACTGTCTAAGAGTCATCACCCCCAGCATCACCATCTTCATCCCATCCCCCTCATCACCACCACCAACATCATTTCCAGCCGAAATCGTGCTTGGTTTTTGCGCCAACATTAGATACCTACCCCACAAATGAAGCTGCTTGAGGTATATCCCATTGACATCCATGTATTGCAAAAAATGTCTAAGCCACTCAAGAGAAACTTATCCAGTTGAAGCTGTGCTACCCCGGCCAGAAGTTGAATCAGGTGCTCATTCAGCTCTTGGCCACCCAGTGGTAACCGCTGAACAGCATGGGATAAGACAATGCCCTCCTAGTGGCTCCATTGATCATCTTCGAACATTACACAAATTGGATAGCCAAACTCCCAATTATAATTATGAGATATGTAATAATTGTATGCAGAGTTTTGGTGATGCTCTCCAAAAAACACCAAATAAATACAAAAAAACATTTGTGGCCAAAGAAAACTGAAGGTTTCAAGTACTAAACTACACAACCAAGGTTCACCTAGTTTTCCGCCAGGTCAAGTAACCCAAGCTACTGTGCTAATTGGGATGGGTGGTGTTGAATACTAGGACGCTCATTGCCGAGGGAATGCTACCAACCACCAGCCCAAACCATAAAAAGTGACGCCTGCAACCTGGGATGGAAAGGACCAAAACATGCTTCAAACCATCACCTAGCTTCACAAACAGGCACTGCACGCGTCTGGTTCAAACCACAATCCAAGACAATTCCAGTCTTCCGGCCAGATGCATAAAGGGATAAAACTGCATGCATGGCCAAGTGCAAAGATGGAACCTGGTTGCTGGTTGTCCTGCTTTCCTCCCATCCCCTTCAATTCTATACATTTTTTGAATCACTCTGAAGGACATAAACCCGTATGGACATGAGGAGACGCATGGCATAGGTGTTTCTCAAAAATTGGGATGCCCATCTTCACCATTGGTTTCCTTATTTTTTCATCATTAAATGACCAAGAACTTGGATATACCTCAAAACATGATAATAATTGGATGATCACATGATTTTTGCAGTTTGGATATACCACATGAAACCAGCAAAAATGTAGACATGACAGCACCAAGGAACTCCAAAAGTCTCAAACATCATCTGCACCATCCTCTCCCGATCATCTTGTGGGGTCAAAGGTGCTTCCAACAGCAGCACAGGATGTTCCTCCGGAACCACTCGTAGCTCATTGTAGAAAATGTGATGCCAAATCTGCTCCATCTGGCAGACTTCGAACCCCCATCCCAACATGCTTTGGAGGGCATATTACAATGCAAGGACCATCCTGATTGACCTATTGCTGGTCTATCATCATTGTTTCCCGGTGAAAATGAAGCCTTTCGCCCTCCATGAGCCCCCAGTTTCCCCAGTGCTCGTCTTAGATGCCCTGCAAACATGTACCTTTAGCCGGTTAGTATATAAATTAAAGTATCTATATTGTCCCATTAAAGACATAAGATTGCAGTACCGAACTATGCATCCAAAGCTTAACTCGGAGTTGGGCAATGTGCTAAACCCACTAATCGGAGGAAGTTTAGAAGTCAAACTTCCGACAATGTGGACAGATGAAAAGCAGAGATGGGAAGAGTCAGAGAAGAGAAGAGAAGAGTAGAGAAGAGAAGAGAAGAGAAGAAGAAAGAAGATCAAAAAGAGGGGAGAAGAGAAGAAGAAATAAGATCAAAAAGGTGAGAGAAGAAGAAAGAAGATCAAAAAGAGAAAGTCTCCGAAGACAGAAGATCCAGGCGTGCGAAAAAGTAGGAAAGTCGCGAAGCACTGTGTTTTTCCAATGATTTGTGGCTCCGGAGGGTCGAAAAGTAGGCTCTAAAGCGGCGGGTGCGGAGCCAGCTGGGCAGATGAGAGATGAAAAATTGCACGCAGGTGTGGCGCGAAGCACATTTCGAAGTCAACATGTTAGAAGCACCACATGTTCGGACCACTTTTGGAAGTTGAGACGTCGAAAAAGTGCACGCCGTTGTGGCGCGAAGCACATTTCGAAGTCAAAATGTACAAAGCACACCAGGCTCGGCCACTTTTGGAAGTTGAGATGTCGAAAAAGTGTATGCCGCTGTGGCGCGAAGCACATTTCGAAGTCAAAAGTGGAAAAGACTGTGGGGTACAGAGCGCTTTTGGACGTTCAGATGTGGTTTCACGTGGCAGGCGCAAGGGATTGTGGACCTTGTCAAAAGTGAGCAAAACGTGAGGGTTTTCTAGCATTTCCAAAAACGATGGCACTCGTGGGGCATTCGACGAGGATCTGCAAAGATGCATTTTCCGTGGCAGGCAGAGTACAAGAGACATGTTCAACAGAGATGTTAGAAGTCAGGGCGCTGATTTCCTGAGAGGGGTTGCATTTTGGAGCATCAGATCTTCAGGTTTGCTGAGATGATTTTGCCTGACGGTTGCAGCACTTCGTATGACCTGGCATCACTTTTTCGTGGCAGGCGCAGTACTTTAGACAGGCGGAGTGGAAAAAATCGCAAAACGCATTGTTAAGAGGCCGTCAGCTCTGCACTCAACTTTCCATTTTTGAAGGATGTCTCGCAGAATTGTTTCGTTTTTGATGTGGTCAACTCCGAAAATTGAGGAGGCCTCGCAGAATTGTTTCGTTTTTGACGTTGTCAAGTTCAAAAATTGATGACGTCTCGCAGAATTGCTTCGTTTTTGACGTTGTCAAGTTCAAAAATTGAGGACGTCTCGCAGAATTGCTTCGTTTTTGACGTTGTCAAGTTCAAAAATTTAGGACGTCTCGCAGAATTTGCTGCGTTTTCAAGCTTGCAGACAGGCAGACAGATAGACAGACGAACAGATAGATGGATAGATAGATAGATCGATAGATAGATAGACAATTACAACTACAACAACAACTGCCACTACAATACACTACACTACTGCTACAACTACAAATACAAATATACTACGCTACATTACACTACACTAAGTGCACTACACTACACTGATTACACTACACTACACCAATTGCACTAACAACAACAACTACTACTACTACTACTACTACTGCCACAACTACAACTACAATTACAACACTTACACTACACTAACTGCACTGCAGCATACTTCAACTACAAATGCAGCTGCAACTACAGCCACACTACATTACACAACACTACACTACACTGATTACATTGCAATACGCTACAACTACAACTGCAGCTGCGGCTGCAACGGCAACTACAACCACAACTACATTACACTACACTACACTACACATACTACACTACACTTCACTACACATACTACACAACACTATACTACCCTACGCTACACTACACTACACTAAACTCCACTACACTACACTAATTACACTACACTACAACTACAACTACACTACCTTACACTAGACGACACTACACTATAGCACACTACGCAACACTACACGACGTTACAGTGCACTACACTACACTATTACACCACACCACGAAGACAACTGCAACTGCACTTGCAAATGCACTAATTACACTACATTACAGCTACAGCTCCACTACACTACACTACAACTACAGATGCAACTGCAAATACAACTACAACTGCACTACACCACACTACATCCAGCAGTTGTGGTAAGGTGACCACTGCAACCATTGCAACCATTCCAAAAAACACAACTCCAACCACCTGTGTCCATCAGCGGATTCGCTCTGCCATCCGTGATTCACAACAACCAATCGCTCCTATAGGTTTCCTATTTTTGAAACTTCCGCCACCGCCTTGTGCGGTACTAGTGGTAACCATCCCAGTCACCAACCATTTGAGGCATCATATTACACCATCCCCGCTCCTTAAATTGGCGATGATGCTTGTTACTGTTTACATCTGTTTACTATATCTATCCCATAATAACAATATTGTTCCATAGCAATTCCATTTATATTTGGGTTTACCGCTTTACTACATCATCCCTCAGGTATTCTCCCAATTCTTGGGCCGACCTCAGCCCAGCGCGTCACTAGACCACGTTCGATGGGCCGCAGCAGATGCAAAATGCCACGGCGGGCACGGGCATCGTGGCCCACGTAGATCTGGTTCTGGCCGCCCTGGGTTTTGAGGCTTTAAATGACATGGATTCGTGTGTGGCACTTTAAAGATCTTTAAAGTTTAATTACAGTAGGAAGATAGCATGTTCAAAGTAAGAACATCAACTATGACAACTTGTCCAAAAATAGGTTAATATCATTTGCCAGTAGTCACAGGCCAAAAAAACATTATAAACACCCCGTAAAAAACCTGCCAAAACTTTCTCTAGGCACCACCTGCATCAGCGCTGGATGCCGAATTCGCCCCACCAGCGATGGGAACACCACGCTGGGAACGTCTTGTTGGGCGAAGCCCACCCGGCACATGTTGCTGCCGACTTCCAGAACCAAGGCGGCACCAGCCACATCGATGGCCATGACGAAGCAGAATCGCCATAGGATCTGTGCCACTCAGTTGAAGGAAGAATAGTGAACATTGGGAAACGTTAGGGCACCATTGGTTTGAACCGATCCGATGATGGGAGGCTAAGTTGAGGGAAAGTCTGCTTATTCACTATGGATTTGACCATCCAGTCGACCTTGTGAGCCAAAGGCCAGCGCCAAACTCGAGTGCCATGAATCATGGGCACTTTTTCAGCCATGTAAATCATAGGGACTGAAAAACAGCACGTCTTGGGATGATTTCCATGAATAACTAGCATTTACGGTGAGGTTGTGAAGTTTTGATGTGCAATTTGCCCAAATGAATGTGAGGCCCCAAACGGTTATGAATTCATAAACTGCGCTGCCCCCTTCCAAATCCGAAAATTCCCAAGCACGGCTAACCTCAAGTACCCCTTGCAAAATAAAGCAACATATACTTTCTCAGACTGGCCTTAAAGGTGCCATGCCTTTATTTGCTTACCATTAGTTACTAGTGCAAATTTTGATCCATCCATCAACAACAAGCCATAAGATCATCATCCAAGCTGCTGCCCGCCATATCCGACCATATCCAGGCCCCCGCGCCATGGTTTTGGGGCCCAGGTCGACCAACTCCTGAGACATGATCCAAATTAGCTGGTAAGCCCGGTGACAGGGGAAATGCAGCTGATACTTCTTATTAACCTAACAAATGCATGAAACATGTATGTAAAATCATCTACAATTGGACCGTTTTCCAAAGCTGTCAGATGAAGAGAGGCGTGTACCCCTAAACTTTCACTTAAATCAACCCGTCCTGCACAGCGATGACAACCACATCAGCCACATCCTCCTCTGGCCTTGGTGATACCACGGTTCCAAACCTAGCTTTTCATGATCGGTATGGGATCTTCTCATTACTTAAAGTAGGATGCAGTCCTTTAGGAAAAGCTAAGCGAAAAGCGACAGCCCTTCAAGATTTGCGAGGTATTTCGGCAACGCCAATGGACAAAGTTTGGTTGAAGTTGTCCCAGCATGAAAGAGGTTTCAGCAAGAAAATCAAGTGAAAGTAGGATCGAATTTCACTGCTTGTGTCTGCTTGTTTCTTCTCATCACTCTTCTCATCCCAAGGTCCATGCATCAGCCATGCTTGAATGTCATCGGACTGATCGATGGGATCGCCGTGCAAATTCCAACTGCACCTGTAGGTTATCTCTCGGACCGGTGTAGGATGGAAATAGTTTAATCGCATACAGAGTGCCAGAATATATCGCAATAGTAATAACAATATATAGTGAGAATTAACATAGCAATAATGATCATAACAACAACAACAACAAATAATTAATCATAATAGTAATAATAGTAATACTATACAATAATTAATAACGATAATAATAGGGATCATATGGGATAATAACAATGATAATAACAATGATAATAACAATGCCATTAATAGTATGATATAAAGTCACAAATACAAATGCTACGAACAGTTGGTGCCGCAAATAGGTCAAAGTGCCAACACAAACACTCCAACCCCCCCGTGCATCCGCAAACGTTTTGGCGCAAACACGGCGCTGCCACGGCATCAGCTCGTCTTCTTGACCAGTCGCTCGGTGATGACTCGGGAGACCCATAGGGAGATGTAGATGGCAATGGCCAAATACAGCAGAATCCCCAGCAGCAGCGCCAGCGTTAGACCTTGGTGCCTTTTGGCCACCTCAAGTGCTTCTCCAAGATTTTCGGGGAACCTGGGTGACACAAAGGGGTCTGGGGGAGGGGGCAAAATGCCTGGACAGTTGGTGTGCTCCAAAATTTGAGGGTCAGTCAGTCTGTGAGATTGAACTGATATTATATATTGCAGCATCAGCATCTGAGTGGTTTGATCGCTGGTCACCCACGTGCCCGGAATCCGACTGCATCGACCTGCAAGTCCAAGCAGCTTGAGTTCATCTTCTGGTTCACCGCTGCCTAAGACTCAAGTGTAGGGTCATGGGGGGGGTGGTAGTACCTCCTCACCACCAAGAGGTTCCAACATTGCTAGCCCAGTCATTGTGCAAGTTATTCTTGGAACTCATCAGCCACTTGCTCCAAGTGCACAATAAAATCCCTAAGGCCCTAAGGCATCTGATTAAGAAATACGTCATTGTTGAAAATCCATGACAATCCCACATGACATGGCACGACAAATAGCGATGCACTACAACTGGAATTTTGCTGCCTTTTCTGCAGGAGTCATCTTTCCCAGGGCCCACCTTGTTCTTTTGCTCCAACTTGCTTGGACAAATCTTTCATGGCCTGCATCTGTCCATCCAGCTGAGCCTGGCGATTTCGGCATCATGAAACACCACATGGCAGGGCAGCTGGCGGCTCCACGGGTCCACCTTCGTCTCGGGGTTGTCATCCAGGTGATCCTCCCAGAGGTTTTCCATGAGATCGGAGTAGCCTCGGGTCAGCAGCGCCGCTTCCTGAAATGTCCTGAAATGTCCAGTTGATGGCAACTTCAGCCAGAGCCTTCACCAGGTGATTAATTGTGAACGTGAAGATTAGTACTTTTCACTCCTTTTCAGATGCGCCATATTGGGGCGCCCCTTCAACTGCCAACCTCTGACCCTCCGACAAGGTCTCCAAGGGGCCGATCCCGTCAAGGGCAGCTTTTCCGGTGAGATACACGTTCAAAGCGTCCTGCGGCCAATGAACCAAACACCCTCCTCCTGCGACCCCCAATCTGTTCACAAGTTCCATGCCAAGTATGCAACGGGAAGACAAACATCTGACACCAGCACACATTTTTGGAATCTTATCACCTCCGTATGGGTTTGTCCGGAGCAAAAGAAGGTGCATCAGCCACATTAGAATTGGAATAGGGAAAACGATGATCAACTCATGGATTTTGGGGCTATGTTCGACCAAATCCTCCGGAAATATCTGCGCCTTCCAACAGCCCTCCCCCTGCGTCCTCCTTCGTTTCAACCATGGTCAGCGCCACCTTAAAGCGTTCCCCGGCCTTCTCCCCGTTCTCCAGGGCGCAGTAGCAGCGCAGCAGGGCCGCATTGTTGGAACGCCGTAGCGCCTTGGTGCCCTGATCTTTGTAGCACTCCTGGGCACAGGGGAACTCACAGGGAACGCTATGATATCTATGATCCTCATTGGTGCAGTTCTGTATTGACATTTTATTCCAACAGTTCCGACAGCTCAATTCATGCCACGCTCTCCGCTCCCATAGTCCCCAGCCAATCAGCCAGTGGGTGGTGGTTTGGTTCGGTGTTTTGGATTGGTGGGGCCGTTCCCTGATCACTCCCTTTACACCAAGCATTCGAGGATTCTACACCGGGCCCCCAACCAGCGGTTGGGCGAACAACCATTGGATCTCAAGGGGGTTGTCCCCAATTTTTGGGCGCACCCATATCCACCCAGTTTGGGAAAAGCCCTGAGGGTGGCCTTTGAAACCAATGCCGGCTTGTGGGTTTGCAATCCATCCCGCAAATATGATTGTTGACATCCTAATCCCAAACAGGGTGGGGACCGAAAATTAAAACCATGGACCGGGACCACATATGTATTGGATTGGGATGATCCCCCTTTATGGAAAACAATCATGTATAGTTGACGTACTGGTTTAGCAGACACGATATCTCAAGTATTCTTGATTATACCCCGCTGTTTGTTGAATCAGGGAAACCATCTATACAAAGTAATTATGTGTAGTCAACCACTCTTAAAACATCTTAAAACCATATCTTAATAATTGACCTATCTATTAAAACATGTAGCATTAACATCAATATGTCATAGTTCACCACAGGCTGTAGATTGGTTCCCCATTTTTGGTGACCTCCCCACCTGCGCCCGCAACACCGCGCGCAGCGCGCCCTCGAAGTCGTTCTGCAGGAAGAGGCAGCGGCCCTGCAGCTGGTTGGCATCGCCCTGACGGCGGCGGTTGAGGAAAGGCAGCGCAAACCTGGGAGAACTGGGAAAACTCCATGAAAAATGGACCTTTGAATGGGATCCACTATACATGGAAGCTTATAGCTGGGGAAATCATCTGGAAAATCCACTATGGAGGCTTTAATAGGAACATCATAGAAATATATATGGGAAAAAATGCCATAAATGAAGGTATTAGTAGGAGAATCCCCCTATACTTAGCAAAGTTGGTGAACACAACTAGATGAATTCTGTGATTTATGGTAGATATATCGAACTAGTAAATGAAACATGAACTACCCTCGGTTGTCATTAAACGTGGCTTGCTGGAAAAAAACATTTTGTTCATGGGATTTTCCAGCGAGCCACGTTTGATGACACCAGAGGGTAACATGGATGAACAAAATAAAGGTGAACAAATGATGGGAACACATAGGAAAATCCTTGGGAGATCATGGGCACATTGAAATTGTTTGAACAATGTTTGAAAAACGATGGGAAAATGATCCTTAACAAGGTAGCAATTGGACAAATCATGGGAATATATTGGACAACTGGGGCAACAATTGGTGTTTGATGTCTTATGTAGGAAACCATGGAAAATCAATGAAGCACATGAGATCTCTTCACTTTGAATGGCCGACGTTGCTTTAAAATTGCAGGAAGAAATTTGATCAGATAGTTGTTGGGCTCAAGTGTTGGATGGTTGAGTTGTCTTTAAAAAACCAACAACAACTTTATGGCTACAAATGGCTACGGAGGCCACGGGTGAACCAATCAACATCGATTCCGGCAGTACCACCAGTGCCTTTCTTTTTGCTGGTTGTCTAAACATTCAGTTGATTATGTCATAATGGTTCATAATGATTATATATGTTGGATTTGCAGGTACTGCTACTTGAACTATAGTAACTATAGGTTCATTCATAAGGGTAAGCACCAGCCACACATCCAGCAGTGCCAGGCGGCTTCATAACCAGCTCACAGGTCTCCAAGCATCGCTGCTCTCGGGGATTCCTAAGGGTGAAGGACCAGGCTAACCTTGGTCCTAACTTCTGATTACTCCAATAGTCTCCATTAATTTGGTGGTCGGGGGGTGCCAGTGCCTAAGACCGATTATTTCGTGGAAAGGGTCGACAGTGAATGGGCTTTGCAAACAACACTGCAAACTGCAATGACCTGTCTTTTTCAACTGGCTGATGCAATAGGCAAAGATAGGATCTGGCCAATGGCTCCTGGCTGCGTTCTATTTGGACCCCCTCTACAAAATTTCGTTCATTGATCCAATTCATCTCCCATCATTATATCCCAACAGTTCCCCTCAAAACGCCTAGTCCCAAATGTTATCATGTATATTTAATCCCCCAAAAAACTAGAAGTTGGCAACATCTCACTAAAACGGTCATAAAATTCCGTTTTGGCAATATATTTGACATCAATATATTTCACCATCATCCATCCATCTCTTCGCAGCGGCCATCATCCTCTCCCACCCTAGAACTGCCACCCCCGACTGGGTCATCCCCAATCCCAGCGGCAGCACGCCATAGGCTTCAGCCAGGTCCAGGAGCTTCGTGGGATCCTCCACGGAGGCGGCCGCTTTCTCTGCCTCGGCGATGCGCGCCTGAGCGGTGCTGGAGGATGGTTGTATATAGTTGTGTATATAAATGTTAACTAGACATAACTAGACTAGACGTATCATTTTATGACTTGCTCTCAGTCCACGATTCTTTTTGAGGTTCAGTCCATGTTTGTGGCTTGGTGTTGCAGTGGTTTCCCATCTCCCCGAGCCTCGAGCTGTTGCCGCGTGACATCTTCTTCCCGACTCTCAGAGTTCTCCGCCAGCCAGTCATCTTTCAAGGCCTTCAATGTCAACCCCGGATTGATAAACCATATAGTTTATATTAGTTTATATTAGTTTATCAATTAGGGTGGTACTGCCCCAATAGTCATAATCTGGTACTTAAATGTACTTAAATGGTACTCACCCAATTAAACAGCCTGGGGGTTTATTCATCCAGGGTGGACATTAGCTGGCAGGCAGGCAGCTGGCCACAATTCAGATGGCCTGGATGGATTTTGGGCTACTGCCTTCTGAGTCCCATTGCGGTGGGATACCTGGCCTCTTGGGGGTTCAATGGGCCCATCCTCCGTCGGCCTTGATGTATGGGCTGTCTTTGACAGGTGGATGAAGGGTGAACCAGTCCAGAAACTGTTGGAAGGACATTGCGATCAGCAGCGCCAAGGGGTGGTACGTCGCTGGATGTGATTATGATGTGCTTCTACAATCTTTTACCCCTCATCTATTTGGTTTCAATCTGATCCAGCTCAGGTGTCATGATTTCTATCAGTCTTAACATGTCTTAACTTTTTGTGCGCCCGAAAGGTGCCTTGGGATGCACCTGGGATGCATGGGGCGACCTCAAACAGCTGCAGCTACACATCGTTCACGCCATGACTGCCTCACCGCAGCAAAGATCTCCAAAGGAAATGGGGCCCTCAAGCGCCACGACAGAATTTTGCTACAAGTAAAACCCAAAAACGACCATGAAATTTCATGAAATTGAAACTACCATTGAACAACCATTTCCCAATGTCACTGCACTACAGGAAGCTTCCCATCCCCCCCAAATGGGCACACGCGAATCCTCACAGGTGCCCCGAGCGATCCTTGAAATGGCCTGGATCATGGCTGGTGGCACCATCACGTCAGCTTTCTAGTGCGGCCAAGAATGTCAATCCTGGATCTCTTGACCAAATAGGATGAAATAGGTTCATTGATCGGAGGCATACTCACAAAAGGCGAGAGATTCCTCAGATATCTTGGATGTTTGTTGAAGATAACAACCCCCCATGTCAGAGAACCAGGGGCCAACGTTCAATCCTCGTTTGATCATGGCATATCATGGCCTTCCCATCCCATCAAGGCCCAAACTCGTCGGATTCAAACGGGGACGGCCCAGCACCTGCCAGAACTAGGCCAGTAGGAAGGGTATCACAGGTCAGAGATGAGGAAAATTAATCAATATGGCGGCGTTTTTTTTTTTTCAGGGCGTGTTGTTCCTTTGCTTTGTTCTCGCAGGTCCCTTCCACACTGCATCTGGCGATGCCCCGTCCCTTGTTCCTTTTTTCTTCGCTTGTTTGCATGCAAAAGGTGAAGCTGGTCTGCCCAGAATTTCCGGATCTCACGTGACACATCTCGATCTTTCATCTGAATTACTGGAGCATCTCAACACCAAGTGCCTCTAGCACCTGCCGGTGAGACCCATCTTTATTTGATTTCTTGGCCACATCTTCAGCCTTGGGCTGGCACATAAAGGTAAAATATATTCCCAACATAGATTCCCCATTTCTGCTGGATTAACCACTAGGAAAACATGGGAAAACACATACAGACACTGTAAAAATATGTAAAAATCATCTCAACACATCCCAGCAGCCGTCATTCCCAGGGAGTTCTTCTGCTCCTTTTTGGCACCGCGGGCCAGGATGGCAGTCACCAAGCGGGGGTTTCCCTCCTGCACCGCGAGGTGCAAAGGGTAGGTGGAGCGCAGGAATCTTCGCTTCTTGGCATTCACATGGCTGCAGCCATGCTTCTCCAAAAAGCTACCTGAGATGAACCGCCCCTGCAAAGGTGGGAAGGTGGCCAAAGTGATCAGGGGTAAAACCGCAACCAGCCACCACTTGAGGCCATCCCAAATCAGGACCCAACCTAGAAGAAATGCACATGTTCATATCACACATGTCATACCTGCAATCTTTGTCTATGACGCTGACATTCCCATATTGAACGGTCTATTCACACCATCATACCTTCGAAATCTCGCTTGTACTCTGCCCACCCCACCCTCACAATGAACATGCACAACAAAATCACAAGTCTATACTGACATCATTCCCCAATATATCCAGATATATCCCACGTTTGCCAGCGACCTGATCCCTTCAAACAAACAGAATCATCATAATCATCGCAACCTCCAGCTTTGGAAAATGCTTGAGATATGGCCAGCCAGCCATCCATACCCAGCTACTGACCATCGCCTGATCCGAATCATCGCTCTCCACCTGCCCCTCCGTCGCTTGCGTGGAGTACTGGGAGACGGATGGCACGGTACCAGGCTCCTGGATGGCGCTGAAAAATGGACGTTTCCTGACATGGGGCTACCCATAAATCATCCATTTTCTGCTAGGATTTTCAAGTGTAAACAAACGTAAACCTTCCCCCATTTATGGAAACCCCAGATGTTTAGGTAACAAAATTGATAAATCTAACAACTTGTCATGTTTACTATTGATTCCCTTCATGTGGTAAACCCAACAATTTGTTGGGGTTGTTCCAACAGCCCAGTTTGGTGCAAAATTATCAACAAGAACCTTCCCTTGCCAAGCTTTTATTTGCTATTATAATGGGTTGGAGCGACCCTGATCTCTTCAACGGAACGGTTGTTGCTGATTGAATGTCTATAACTGATAAATCCAATTTTTGGTCGGGGTTGCAAAGCCGATAAAATGTTACGATTTTGTTAAACTGGGTACGCTATGGTTTTGTTTGTTCTTGGGCTTACCATGGCTTTCCACAAGCCGATTGATGTCTAAAGGGGATGATGGGGCCCTATTTATTTGCAAGCACTGGGGGGCATCACTGTAGTGTGGAACATGTTTTGTGAAGATGTTTTCTGTAGCTTGCACTGAAATTGCCACTTAGCAACTGCGTAAAGCATTGCGTACCCCCTTCCTGGGCCACCCTGAAATACCCACGCGGAATCCACCCAGCCATGATCTTTGCGTCTGCTAGAGTTTTCCCCAGGTCGTACACCCACGTGGAATTCATAAATATCCATAAATCATAAACCACATACCCTCTGGTAATTTAACATAGCTATTGAAAATGGTGATTGGTATAGTGGATTTACCCATTGAATATGGTGATTTTCCATAGTTATGGGACAGTTTACCAGGCCGGGTACCTACCAAATCTGGGGAGATTTGGGTCTGCGACGTCCCCAGGGCCCAGTTTCCAGGCGCCTTTTTGCAACTGCCCCGCTTCGTGGAGGACTCCGCGACGCTGCAGTGCTCTTCCTCCGTGGAGGTCTCCTCCTCCTCTGGGAGCACCGGAATGTGGGACCTGCGGCAGGGCGAGACGGTCGTAGAGGCCCCAAAACGTCCACGTTTCTCCACGTTGTTCCGGGGTGTCTTTCGGGATTTTCCATGGGATGTTCGATGAATATTTTGCCATAGATTGGGATATAATGGGAATATAGTTCACATCTACTGTATCATGTGGTTGGGAAACTCAAATCGTAAGTGCTTGGCTCCCCTTAGGGAATGTATGGGGAATATGAATTCCCATCGCTCCAAACTGCTCCCTCCTAACTCCTGCATAGTAGATTCTTGTTGATTTTCCCAAACGTTCTGCGATGTTCCAGATTTTTCTCGGATATTCTTTCTTTGTCAATGTTCAAGACATCACGGGGACTCGGGCTTCTTTTTTGGTGGTGAAAAAGTTCTTTTTGTTTGCAGTTTAAGGTGTGCATCCCTTCGACTTCGGAGGCTAAATCCCGGTTGCCCATCAGTTATCGAATGGGTGGCGCAACCAGCAACCAACCTTGGGGTGAAAACACTTTGATGGTTCTCTGCTTGATTTTCACCAGCCCTTAAAATGTTGAGTGAAACTTTCGATGCAAAATATCTAAATAGGATGGTTGGTTCCAGCCATTCCAGCCCATCAGCCCCAAATCCCAAGAAAATATGATTCCATCTCATCATAGCACATCATAGCATACCCTGCACCGTATTGATTCACCATGGTGCCTCGTGCATCTCCCCGGGCCATGTCCTGCCTGTCACAGATTCGACCACCGAAAAGGTCCTGTTGGATCGCCTCCAAAGCTTTTTGGCGCTCATCATTCCTTGGGGAGTGCAGGCGATGAAAAACATGGCTGGAACTGGCTGGTCTGTGTCCCTCCATCAGTGACATGGGATATAGCATGATATTAACAACTTTTTGATGGAAAATGATGAAGTCCACGAGTCCACACATCATATTCTCCAGCCGACTCCAGCCCTCAAAGACTTGACCTGCCGCGTCTCAATTTTCAGGCAATGGATTATCACTTTTACTCCCATCCCCCCATCCCATCCCGGTACTGGTATTCACCATATTCCCCCAGCATCCCCCTTGTATTCACCTGCTTTTTTGAAGTATAGCATCCCATTCCCTTGCTGTCTTGCTCCCATCCCCACAACCATTTTCAAAAAAATGATCTCTGCCTGCTCATCCATCATCCATTTCACATTCGTTTACCCATCAATTCTCTACCCTTGCCCACCATCGGCATGTCAACAAATTGCCAATAGGGACGAACACATGACGCCTCCGACCACAGCTCCCTCCTATGAAGCTATAGATAGTGTCGGTCAAATCATGATCCAACCATCTGGGAATATCATGGGAAGTCCAATAACCATTGTCTAAAAGCCATCTTATTGGTACAATTACCATGCTATGAATGATCAATGCCTACATCGGGATGGTTTTTTGGCGATTTTGCCGCAGAATCATCATCTACAAACAACTGGTCATAAATATCACACTAGAATCACCATGAAAACCGATAAAATCCCCACCAAAAAATAGGTAATATCAGTTACTGTATATTACACTAAACTATACTAAAATCACCATTTAAAATCATCTAAACCGACATCCCCCAAAAACTCGGCCAAGCTTCAGCGACTGCTTCGGCTCCTCCGGCTCCGGCTTGGGCACCGCTTCCTCCAGACTCGCCGCCGCCTCCAACATGGCCTCCGCCCGGTCGCGCTCGCGCTGCTCGAGCTTGGCACGGAGCTGACGTTCCCATTCCGCCTTGGCCAACATGCCTGGCCGCTGCGGCCTGTGTGGTAGGTAGACCCCCTGTCTTTTTGGCTGGGATTATATAAACATAACTTCACATGATTCAACATGATTTTAACGCTTAATTATCATTAATTTATGTTGTAACCATTGGATACCATTGGTAATAGTAGGATGTAACGGGGGATTTTTGACCAGTAAAATGTGGGGATGTAGATGGAGATTGATGGAGTTGATAAGATGGGAAGGCATATAGAGTTACATACTTATAGTATTATAGTAGGTTGGAGATGGGGAGTTACTTCTCGCCAGATAGCTACTGCGTTGAACCCAACAATAAGCCCTCCAATTGGGGATGCTTGATACTATCCACTTCTGGTTAAAGTGGGGATGGCTTCTTGATTATTGGGTTTTACCAGATTAATTAGGTACAGTAGAATGTCAGAAAGGTTTTAGGATGTTGCTGCATAATCAATTTTGGGTGTTTTCTGGACTTACAGAGCCAGGCACATCAATCATTGACAGTTTTATGATTTATGTCCTATGAGGACATGGGCACAAAAACAAAGTGCCAAGGTCGGGGAAAAAGGAAAAGCCATAACAAGAGCAAAAACACACGAGAAACCAAGAGGAACATGAAAGAATACGAAAAAGCACCAGGAGAGCAAAAGCTCCTAGCCAGTGTTTTGAGATATTTTGATATATTTTGAAGGTATCTTGACCTCTTCAACTCCCATTCTCAACCGTCAAAATTCCGCCACAAGGGGCCCAAAAAGGACTCGGGGGACCTCGATCCACATAGCCCTCTCTCTGCTTGGCCACCAATGCTTTCCGCATCACGCGGCTCGTGGGGATGAGTTGGGCATCGCGCTTTTCGCCGATGGAAGCAAGACCTCAAGTCATGCCACATGTGGCGAGCCATCCAGCCATTAAAGGTTGGGCCCGGGGCCGGGTATGGTCGGTTCAGCATCAAAGGTCAGGGTGGCAAGTCCCTATTTTATCAGGCCTGGACATGTGGAACCAATCTTCCTTGTCTGAGGCGTCATCGTTTTGAGTCATGTTCATCTTCCCCAAGGGGAGAATTTGGGGAGGCACTACCTGCATATGTTTCATATTGATGTTCCATTTCATTGTGGGTTTTGAGGTGGCTGGGATCATCTGGGAGCTGGGTTGATGAGGTGAGGGGTTCAGTCCTGCACCTGAAAATGGAGGATACCTCAAAATAGCTTATATCATTAGAAAGGCAACATGATACGCTTAATCAATGGATTTAGGGGTGGCCTATGTTCAGACAAACACGCATAATTAATTTCATTAACCTACATCTCACAAGAGTTGTACGTGACACACCTGCCTGGTGTGTCTTCCCGCATGGGAAAGTCCACTCTGACGGTGTTCATGTTGGGGTCGCAGATTCCTTGGCTCATTGTGGGACTTGGCGTCCGGCGTTGAGAGATAGGAAGGCCAATGACCAGTTATGATGGCTGCGGCTATGTGTCAACTCATCATGTAGAATGTCAACCGGCCGCTATCAAATCAACCGTGGTTGATTGATTAGGGGGGCACCCACAAGAGGTCAATGATTTGTTTACGAATCCAGGGTTGGCAGTACAGTACCGACACTTTGGATTGAACCGCCACAGCAGCAATCAACGTCCGACTGCTGCTGTCTTGAGCGTAGCGGTTGATCAACAAGGGCAATTCCAACAATTCGGTTTCTTTGCAGCGGTGAAATCCACAATAAGATCCAAATGCATCTGTCTTTAAAATAGCACACCCCCGGAAGCCCATGCATTATAGCATCATCATTTTTCATATTTAAATGACAACCCTGCAGGGCAAATCCGGCATTAGACCCTGACAATCTGACGGATCCAAATAGATCCAAGGCTCCAAGGTGGCTACATGTCTGCAAGTACGGTGCGTTGGATGCTGTTTGGCCCATCCCAGCAGCCCTCTTCAGGGCCCTGGGCCCGGCCCCACGTGTAAAAGCGGCGCCGGTTGAACGGCGGCTAAGGCGGCTGCCCCAGACTTGAGCCGGACAGCTCCGAACTCGAAAAGGTGGGGGTTCACGTTAACAAATGGGGGCTGACCATGGGATTTTCACCTGGTTTCATCGTCAAAAATGGGAGAGCTCATCAGCAGTTCGCGACGAATCATTGGGATTTCACCATCCAAAATGCAAGGATTCACCATCAATAAGACTGGGGATGTGACTACCATCCAACAAAATGAAGCTTTATGAAGCTTCACCATGAAACAACAAGACATCCGCTATCCAAAAAAAAAGGTTTGCGAAGCAAAACGTCGCAACTGCCAAACGCCAAACGTGTCAGAACCCCGCTGTCAACCCTCTGCCAGCCTGCACTGAAACCACCAGGCCAAACCTGTGTCTGAGAATCACCAGTTTGTTCCCCCAGTGATATGATATGTCCTCCAAATTAAAAAAACATGGGACTTGGGGTTTCAAAACATGTTGGGCCAAAAAGGAACGGCCATGAAATTCAACCTAGAATCCAAGATGTCAAATCATGAAAATCAATGGTCAAATTGATGTTGTAGGGCCCCAATTTCAACCGTGTAAGATATGTACATCATACTACCTACTAGGACCTACTATACTTTTTCATACGTTTGTCATCATTTATTAATATCCTGAGCATATACTGCATCTTCCCAGGAACCTGCTACCTATCATTGAGTTGAACTTAAGCTGGCGAAGATCGAGCACCCCGACTTGGTTGTCGACCGCTGCCTTCACCTGGTTCATGATCAGTCAAATTGAGATCTTCATCCCAAATAGCATACTGTAAACAAAAATTGTGGCACACACAATGCCATAGATCTACCATTTATCCATTTAGGGATTGTTTATACGACCCATAGAAATGGGTGATTTGGGGGATTTTTTTTGTCTAATTATTGGGTCTACCAGATTATCGTCATCCCCTTCAGATGTCTCAAAATTCCGAAGAAACCACCAACCCCAACCAACCCCAACCCCAACCACCAGGTAATCATTTGCTGATTGGTGCTTGAGCCATCCCCCGGTTTTTTTCCTTTCTTGGGATCACCATGGCGGGTCGGAAACCACCGGCGAAAGCTCCACTTTTCCCACCTGTCCCGCAGCTTTGCGAAAGGCTGCTCCAGCGGACCTCCCAGTTGTCTTGGCATGTCTTGGCATGTCTTGGCTCCCATGCGTACATCAGGTGAGGTACCCTATGATGGTTGATACGAATGTTGATATATATACATCCCTGTTATATTTCATTGTTTCCCATGATTAATCACTATTGACGATCATACTATACGATAACTACATCTAAATATAGAGATTTTTTAATATACAAAACTTGTATTTTAGACTACCTCCGGGAAGGTTTCCTTGGCCCACCCAGCCATTTAAACATAAGGAATTGCCAATTTGTTTAAACATACATTGCAATATACGGATGGAACTGGTGTTTCAAAATATTTATATTAAATTATTAAAATGTCGTTACGATAACCCTTGTGAACCATGGGTATCACCTTTAGGTCACCTGTCTCTTCCCAGTCTCCCGCTGAGTTCCCTGTCTCTTGGGCGGCATTGGCCCAGGCATACGCTGAGGCAAAGTCAGGCCTGGTTATCATCCCAGCGGACCCATCCCAAACAGGGTCTGCCCCAGATGGGCGTTTGAAAAAAAGTGTGAGACACCATAGTGGTCCCCACCAGGGCCCCACCAGGAGATGGATTTTTGAGCATGTTGGAACTGGGAACTGATGCCCTCTGGCAATTTTCATAGAGTTTGCGAACTTCTACAGATGGCCCAGGTATAGTTCGCCGATTTACCTATGAAATCACTTCTGAAATCCTATTAAACGTGGTGATTGTCCATAGCAAACTCATGTAAACTCTGAAATTACTGACGTTTTCCCCATCGTTTCCAGGTGTCGGGATGACCTCAAGTGACCCTGCCACAACTGCCAGACCTCTGTCTGCTTGGTGAAAGGGCCATGGTGACACCCGTTCAGCAGCTGGAAAAGTATAGAGCCGTCAGTTTGAACAGCTACCACTGTCACCGAAAATTGAACATTCATCAATAAATCATTGACCGGTGTTTTTTTACATATACACACTTTTCACGAATTACTGTGACATTACATGCTTATATAAATTATAAATCTCATAATGTTCTGCTGAATGATCATATGGGCAGACATCAACAGCACCCTCTGGGTGGCATGGCCATCCAAGTGTCCTAAGGACTTGTGTTTTGGTCATGGAGTCCGCCAAACTGCTGATTGCCATTTGGGAGTCCGCTTCTCTCAAGTCTTGAGAGTCATTCCAAAATCTTGTTTGCATATGATATAGCACAGAATATACTAGGCAACCCTAGTAAATGATTGTGCAGATGTTCGTTCTGCTGCTTCATCTTTGACCTTGCTTAAACCCAAATAACAAAGACAACGGAACAACTCTGGGATACCGGCATGATGACATATGCCAGGCACCGAGGTTCAACATCGCCAAACTATCATGTTGGGAACTTAATTTGTAGCTCGGCTTTTTTGATTGGGAATATATGGATATATAATATGATATGATATATATTAATGTAAATGTAATGTCAATCCCGGATGTTTGTTTTTTCCCATATGGTTTATGATGGGGGTAGCCTCCACATAATAAACATATACCTAGAACCTCGAAGACGGAACTCTTAGCAGAAAGTAGCCTTTACCCGTACTACGGCGTAATTTGTTTGGCTCCGGCATGCCTCCAACGGCATTTTTGGAATTCAACTTGGAATGCATTAGTTGGGGTCTGACATCACGTTGGCCAAAGATGTTGGTTCATTTCGATGCTTGCCACTAAGAATCGAAAAAGTACTGTAGTAAAAAAAAGTACACAAATGCCAAAAACCACATTCCCAAGTTACGGCGTAAATTGGCGTAATTACGGCGTAAATTGGTGTAATTACGGCGTAAATACCCGTACTCTGTTTTAGATGGGTTTTGAATGTCTGGAAATCAAACTTTTGAAGGGTCTTGGCTTAAGGTTTGGGATGAACACGTTTTACTCTCCCATGTATCATTCATGGTCATGACCAGCTATGAAATGGTGGCCACTGAAGTCTGGGCCCACAAACATATCAACCGTTCAAATAAAATTCAAAGGCATCCAACACATAGATTGGAAAATCATGGTTCACTCTCGATCTGATTGACGGCATTTTTGTTGAGCCACCGCGTTTATTTTTCATGACGGCGTTTTCCAGAGGTGACGGCCAAAATTTCAGCCACAATTGGAAACGGCACCTTATTTCAGCCACAAGATGGATCTAGGTATGATACTATGATACTGAATTGGTACCCTCTGGTTATGATTAACATAGCCATGGTATAGATGGCCCATAGAAATAGATGGCTTACCTATTAATAGCATGGTGATTTTCCATGGCAAACTGTTAGTCATAACCTGAATTCGTACCTTCCCAGTCAAAGCACAGATCCCATTTTGCTGCTCGCTGCAGTTGAACTCCTTGGATCCTTGGACCTGAGCATGGAGAAGGATCAACTCCTTCTAAAACAAAAACGATGGTGAACTGCTGGTTACCAAAAATATCAAACAGTGGTATAACAGTGGTAAATTACAGTGGTCACTGAAAATTACTTTTCTATCTTTCTAGCAGTTTTCAGGATAAAGGGTTCAAGCGATGCCGCGAATATTTTCCAAATCTTCCAATACTATATGGTTTAATTTTGGATGATTTGGGGTACTGCCCCCTCCAATGATACAACCGCGACCCTGTGCTCTTCCACACATCCTCCAAGCTCCCTTGCCTCGCGCACACCCAGCTGTTGGAACAGAGTTTTGGTGTAGGCCGGGCCTGGGCGTTTCTTCACCAGCTTCTGTAACGAAACAAGTGCTCTGGTTGAAATAAGTGGGAATTATTAGGCTCAGGATACCTTACAACGGCCCTATATATATATGGATATATCATATATGATATGTTAGGTACCTCCAAATTAAGTTCCTGAGATGGCCATTGATGAAAGATGATGAATCGGGAGCAGTTGCCGACTCGACGAGGTACCAAGATAGGGGATGTTCCACTCATCCACCAGCGACTGCCACCTGGGAAAAGGGGCGGCATTTTTCACAGCTCCGGCAAAAAGTTGAAACATCTTGGTTCCAAAAGCTAGGGACACCAGACAGTTATGATGGTTAAATGGCTACAAACTACAGATGGTGATTTAAGTTAAACGGAATATTTCAAGCCATATATCACCAGAGAATTATCATTGAAATTCCTTCGCAAATGGATGGTTTTGATCCAGCTGTTGGATTCTTAACAGGACCAAACATAGGACCATGGCATGTGAGTCAGCTGCGTCCCAAGACAGAATCAAATGCCAAAGGAAAATATCTCTGCAACTATCTTCGATTAGATATCTCCGATATTTTCTCATCTCCCCCCGATCCGTCTCCAACTCCAAACGCTCCAAAATCCACAAGCAACTTTTGGCTGCAATCCCATCAAACTGCATCATAAAAACTTGTCATGACTTTTCAAATGACATTACATGTGACATACAGGCACTAAATTCACTAAATGAATAGCATCAAAATCAAAATCATCAAGTTGTGTACTTCGAGGAGTTACTTCCACAGCTGTCTGCTCCGAACAGCACTAAGCAAGCAACGCGTCGAAAGACTGCTGGTGATCTGTTTCTGGGGAGGCGAGGTTGCGCAGACCTTGGCAGGAATCCGAGCAACTAACTACTGAGGTATCAGGGAATGGCTGGTAGGTGTAACCCTCTGGTTATGTCAACATAGCTATTGAAAATGACCATTTATAGTGAGTTTTCCCATGAAAAACTGTGATTTTCCCATCAGTTATGGGACAGTTTACCAGGCCGGGTAACCCTCCTGGCCAGAGGGTATCTCTATTAGATCATCCCCAAATATCCCAATCAAAATCACCACCGAACCATGGGTGTGTCTGGACTTTGGAGGACAGGAAGAAATTAACAAATCCTTCAATTTTCTGAGCACGGCTCTGATAGACCTGAATGACCGCCTTGATCACTTCGTACATTTTTCTATATGCTTCTCCAGGCACCAAGTAAAATGGATAACCGCCAGTTTGAGCTGCCACCGAGTTCCCGAACTGTCTTCAACAGGTTGCAGCAATCTTTCACGAAACTTTTGCTCCTGCGGCCATGTGAAGGGGCTTTTTGGGCTCCACAACATACAGCTACCAGCAGCTACCTGCTGAGGCCCAAAACTAAGTCTATATTACTGGTTCCAGGGACGGCGCCCCAGAAATGCTATAAATCAAGAAGACACATATATGACACGTCAATTTGGGATGGAACATAATTTGGGACTGCAGTATTTCACACACACAGATATATATATATATACACTAGTATAATCTAAAAAATACACTTATAGGTGTATATAATATACATATATATATATATTCTTTTCTAAAGATCTCGCGTGAATGACATGTCCCCAATTCTGACGGGTCTTGGGTAATTTCATCCATCCACCAGTCTGAGGACCCGGCGAAAGCCTCCCCGTTTCGGAAGTGCTTCGCTGAAAGGGAAGCAACATTGGCCACATCAAACCAGAACATGCCAACCTCAGGTCTGTTGATGTGACAAACCCTGGTTAAGTGAAATGCAAATCTATCCAAACAGTTTTTGGAAAATGATGGAAATTCATTCATCTAGCAGATTCTAGCAGGTCAGATTAAGTGTTCATCCTCCTGCAGAGTTTCCAGCTAACCCTCATTTTTTAAGACCGCCTTGCCTCCACCATGTTCCACCCCAAGCAGTATGAGGAGATCTTGACTCTCTGCTCGAATCCGGCAATGGGGACTCTCCATTGCGTTTAGATATCAATACTCCCTATTGAAGTGTCCACTTCCATAATTGCTTGTCAGAAGGTATTACCTTTAGAAATCAACAATAATATGGAATCATATCAATGAGTCAATGAGTGACTATCAATGAGTGACTATATGGAATCATATCAATGAGTCAATGTGTTGCTTTTCAAAGATGTCTCTCGACATTCACCGACATCGACGACTTTATCGGAACTTTAAGGGTCCAGGGTTGACATTCCACGTAGGCTGCTCGATTCCACCAATTGGTCATTTTTTGGCCAATTTAACTACCCAAAAATAGGGTAATTAGCCCAATTATCTTTGACCCATCCCAAAATGAGTTTGCCTAAAAACATGGCAAACAACCTTCCAATTTTGATGGATCATGTTTATCTTATCGTTTATCATCTTTCACCCTTCCAATTTTGATTACTTCATTCATCTGTTCTCGTCCTTTCCCATCTTTTCTCATTTTTCACCTTCATTTTCCCCCACCGTCATCCCAGCGACATCGCCCTGCAGCTCCAACTCCTAGATGAAACAAAGTTTTTTTTTTTTGGTTCGACATCATCCAATGGTTGGGCAGGTGCCAATTATTATTAATAATAATTATTATATATATATATTGAAAATTTTTAATTATCTGATTTATCTGGTTGGTGGGTTTAACCATCTTGAAAATATTAGTCAATGGGAAGGATTATCCCATATATTGTGGACAAAAAAAATGTTCCAAAGCACCAACCAGATACACATATATATATATATTTATATTATATCAGCTTTTGGGGAAAATTCACTTTTTTTCTTGATGCTATGATTTTTCGACATGAGGAGTTGAAACCATGTTCAAATATGGAAGGCTTACCATGGATCGGAACTGGAATGCAACGCATTTGTTATTGGAATCCGTATGTACTGGCTGGTTGAAGAAGGGGGTCGCATGGGGTCGCATAATGGGTTGATTTGTACTAATCCCAAGCTAGGCATGTAGTATACCACAATGATAACCAGCACATTGATATAAAATGAAACCACCCTACCCCCAAGCCGAACATATAATAGATATTGGTGTGTCATGAAAGGAACTATAAAGCCCAGACATGTATATAAGTGGATAATAACGTAAAGAAGGGCATGGAACCAACAGTGGCAAACATCATTTAGCACTGGCTGGGTAGCACACAGCCAAATGTAAATCAACAAAAGAATCGCAGACAGAAACGAACAACACAAAATGCGATCAAAACACGTCCCAGCATGATTTTGGGCGTGAAAACGAATCCCGCACCTACCCCCATCTGTCTCTTCAATGGGTGCACCGCGACCTATGCTGTTCCCCGTCTGAAAACCATTGAAAACGGTTTCCCCTCCAGCATCACCAACTCAATCCCTTGGTGCGCCCTGGATGTTACACCTTGCACCACTTGGATTCTCAGGGTTTGGTCCCATGTTCAACCCTAAACCTAGGAGAAGGTCAAGCAGCTGGGGGGCTATTGCACTATTGACGACTATTTCCATTTGTAACCGTTATATAACTTTATTACAAATCATTCATGTGAGATAACCAATATTTCATCATATTTTCATGTTTAATCCTTCCCTATTTGAGTCCCAACCTTGGTGAAGTGGTACAGGGCTCTGTCCATGAAGGCGTCTGGCCTGCAAAAAATGGTAGTAGCAAAGCATGATGTTCACATATAAGGAAGAAATAATTCCATCCCCTCAATCTGAAATCGGTCTGTGGCACCCCCGCAGCTCCAAACTCAGCACCTCGCTCGGAAAAAGCAACACGAAGGGTTGCCCACTTCCAATCACCATCCATCGTTGTGATACAACGAGAGATCATCATAATCATCATCAACACCACACTCACATCACTCACCACTTTCCCATGTTTTTCAATGATTTTCATAGCCCTCATCTGATCTTCTGAACATCAAGCCATAGTACCCGTAATACAGAGCGCCAACGAGCGTCAGAATGTCATGGACTGCAGCCTAACCACCACTATGTGCGGGCCAGGGCACATCGAAAGACCAAACCAGTATGGATAAGTCGAAAGCAGTGCACTCCGACATCTTGCGCATAGCTTGCTCCTGGCTGACTGTGCCATATGATGCCACATGGCATCAAACATCGGATTAGAGATGCAAGGGGAGTTCCCAATCTTTAGTATGTAGGAACATTTCAATTTGACAAGTCAAAATTTGAAAGGGTAATTAGGTAATTCTTCTACAAAGTACGTGATGGTTCCAATTACCAACATGAACCTGCGGATTTTGCCTCCCACAGGTTTTGATCAACAAAAATCCATGTAGTCATATGTAGTCAGACGACAGGCCAGGCATCTCCCAAGCTTGTCAAGTTGGATGATTCCCCAAAGAAAATCACCAGATTTCTGGTGAAGTTGGCCACTAAGGTGACCAAAACGCCCCAGATTCTCTCAAGACTTGCATTGGCTACTGAATTTGAAAATGAGACCGGTCCTTTACCTTCTAAGTCTGTCTAAGAGATTGGCCAGTCTTGTCACTTAGGATGCACTTCTGAGGAGCCATCCAGCCGTGCCAGCGCCGCGGCTCCTGGACAGAGCTCAAGAGACTTCGATTCACCAGACCAAGTCTCGCCAAGGACCAAGCCATGTTCCTGGGCTGCTGGGAACCATATTCCTTTTCAAAGTTTGCTGGGGTTTGTTCAAGGTCATTGTTAGATGACACACCAATTACCCTCTGGTAAACTAACATAGCTATGGAAAATCACCATTTTTTTTATGGGAAAACTCACTATAAATGGCCATTTTCAATAGCTATGTTTGTTTACCAGAGGGTGCATTATTCATTTCATACTTCATTTCAACAAAGAAAAAAATTACTCCACGAAATTCAGGGTCGAAATTCTGCTCCCTGGCAGCAATCTGCCGAGGAACGCCAAGTTTTGGGTGGTAAAGTTGGTGATCTTCTTCTGCGCATAGCATCCCATCGCTTGGAAGAGGGGAAGATCTGCGGCGCAATGACTTGGTGGGAGGTGGATCGCTGACAAACAGGATACAGGAAGCATAGTGATAATCACAATGACGATAATGATTATCATGCTGATATGGATATAATCATGATATGATCACACTAATGATAATTCATGATAGTGATTATGATCATCATCATACTGATATATTTATAACTGGCTGGTGGTTTCAAACCCTCTGAAAATATGAAACTCAGTTGGGATGATAATTCCCAATACAAGGAAAGTCATAAAAGCCATGTTCCAAACCACCAACCAGTGATATATTATGATATATTTATATTTAATCATGAACCTGATCATAGTGATGATGACGATGACGCCGACCCCTCTGGGCCGCACTCTCCAGCTCTAACTTTGCGAAGGCCCAGGCCGTGTTGGCCAACCTGGGCGATGGAAACTGCCAAGGTCGGGAGAGCCACGAAATGGACAACCATTATAATTATAACTTATAACCTATCTACAGTGTGTATATGTTGTGTTTTAATAATAATATGTACTTATATAATTGGCGAATCAGCAAATTCATGCACCAAACTAGATGAGAAAGGTGGACACCCTTTCCAGCTTCATGATATCTCGTCAAACAATGTCAAACACATCCCCCCAAAAAAACACCTATTCGACCCGCGGCTGCGGCTCTCTTGTTTCTCCAGTGAGGCAAACCCAATCTGTCTGAGGACTAGCGCTCGGCACGTTGCGTTCCGACTGGTCCTCTGGGAGAAAAGTCCTGCTGTCTCGACACACCCTGCGCTTGCTGATTCAGCACCTCGTATCCTGCTTGCTTGGCCCGTGCGCGGCACGGCCGGTGCGCGGCCTCAGAGGTTGTCAACTCAGCGAAGACGCAGGGTGTCAAAAGGATTTGGCTGCAAGCTGTGTACTTTCAGCCTGGTTGGCGGCATAAAGAAATGGGATCATCCGGGTAGGATCGCAATTGAATACATGGAGATTGTATGTTCGACCCCCCAACCGGCAGCAATCTCTATACATCCTTTGGAACTTCCTGGCATTATGCCATTGCGAACCGCTGTACGCAGGAAATTCTCAACTTTTGCTGTGCTATCCATGTGTCTGTTGGTGGACAGCGGCAAGGGGAGGAGTAGTTTCCAGCCTAAAGTGGGGCCCAACCATGCACACTGCCAGCAACAAGTGTGATTCTCATGGAGCAAAAAAACAATGACATTTCCAAGGGGAGAAAAATGGTCGCAATAAGTCTGCAGCGCAGTCACTAAGTGGACCTTCTTAAGATACCCGTCTCGATATAAAGATGGCAGCCTTAAAGATGCTGCACATCCGGGGTGGCCTGTATATCTTTTTGGCATCCAAGCCTCACACGTATATAAGAATATATATATATAAGAAGAACAATAATAACAATATATGACAAAAATGACAATAAGAACAACAATAACAATGATAAAAAAATGATAAAAATAACAACACTATATAATATATATATATATATATAATACAGTAGATATCCTCACATCACGTACCTAGCAATACCGTGCAATACCCATGCTATGCTCACAACTATCTTTTGACCTTGTGGCACAGGGCTAGGGATGACAGCTACCATCAACCTTCCGGGACATCCGAAATGGCTGGTCTAACTCCTGAACGCATTCCTTGCCAACTTCAAATCTGCCCGGCCGCCCGAAACTGGGCTCTCAAATGTACGGCCTAATGTGGGCGGAGATAACTGAAGCTCATTCACAACTACAACTACCCATCTGCAGGCTGTTCCAAACAAGCCATGGCCCCTGTCATTTCAACTCTTTTGGTTGGCCCTCCTCGTGGTATGTCCTGATCTTAGCGTAGATCTTTCACTGGTTGTGGCCAAGATTCCTAACAATCTCTTCGATATACTTGCTTAAAAATGAACTTCGATAAAGCTGTGGTTCCCCTACACCTGAGGATTTGTCGTGGGAGGGTCTGCCACCGTTCATCTGCAAATCTTGGATTTCTGTCCTACGTTATTGCCTGGGTATGTGAGGAGCTTCCGCTGGGGTGTTCCCGAACCAAATGCTGCCCTTGAAACAGGGACATGCAAACTGTACAGTCATGTAGCTCAAACTCTCGCGAAGGGAGGCTTGAAATTCGAAAACACCTCCTGATTCTGCATCTTCCCTTCATCCAACAGCTAAATGTGATTTCAATCTCCTTTAAGATGATGAAACTCTAACACCTGACTTTCCCATTCAAAACAGCCCATGGAAAGTTCTTCTAAATCAACACATGCACGAATACCAGCAACATCTAGCAACATATGAGACATTACACCCCAACTGATCTTTGATCCTCTCACCACCCAAGAAAACATCATTCTTGGTCTTAGCTGATCACATATTTTGTCCCGTTCTTAGCAAGGAATTCGCCCACTAACCGTCCACCTTAGATAAACACCATCAAATAAGTAGACTTTTAGCTGGTTCAATCTGGTCAGTCTATTGATGTCTGTTGTATCACGTTTCACATCATGGTTGACCTGGTCATTCTCACGGCATGGCTGGTGGCGAAGATGCCCTTAGACATGGCTGGTGGCGTCCACTGCCAGGTAAGATGGCTTCAGGAGGCCCCTTTGAACCTGGTTTCGGCGCGTGGCTTCTGTGGAAGCCGGTGAAGTTCGCCGGCTTAAAATTGCCATTGGATTTGGGGAATGTGGTGATTTGCCAGACAAAAAATGTGTCTCTGTTTTTGCACTATTTTCTGATGAACTCAGATCCTGAAAATGGATGGAGTGTTTTTATCTATCCTTTCATTTCCTACCCATAAGCCAAACATGGATTGAAGAAAGCGAATCACAAGACTCCATTTGCATCTTGGTGCTCAAATTTCTCCGCTTGCTGGCACGGGTTTATTTTTTTTACATGTGTCCAACACTTGGATGTACATCCCAAAGAATGTGCGATTTATAATATAAATCACCCATATAATCCCATGTATCATCCAGGGGGGGATGTATCGGTTTCCCTTGGATGTGCATCCATTCATCCTGAAAAGCAAGCCTGTAGAATTAGTATACTAAAATTCAAAACACACCCCGCAATGCTAAACACTCCCATTCTATGGTCCCAAATGCATGAGCGTAATTTATCTAATTACCTTTTACCATTATGGTTAAGTAAGTTAAGTTATATATATATATAATGTTATATATCCAATTGATGGTTCATCTCCACCATTTATTGATGGTTCATATCCCATTGATGGTTCATATCATTTGATTGATGGTTTATAACCCATTGGTGGTTGAGTAAGTGAAGTTATATATACCATTGACTTTATTGATATCCCATTGAATGGCCATTGATTTACCTATTATAAATGGTGTTTTTTTTAAATAGCGAACTGTTAGTTTACCGGAGGGTGTATACCATGATATATATCCGATATTATCATATTATAATATAATAGATGAATATAATCCATATAATCCATAGATGATTCATAGACCATAGAGCCATAAAACTTGGGACCATATTATAATCATGTTAGTTAACCCAAGAAATGGTGACTGGACTGGACCGCACAGCGACGCCCCGAAAACCGACCAAGCCGAGGTACTGCAAGCTTCACCAGCTTCCCAGTGCACTCGCGGATCTCTGGGAAGTCAAGAACCTGAAGCTGCTGGGCGTTTTGGCCGGGGAAATGATGGGGTAAACTGATGAGCTAACTGATGGTAAAATCATGGGGTAATTGATAATTATGATGGTACATGGTGGAAAATTATGGTAACTCATGGTAAAAATCATGGGGTAAATGGAGAAATCATCCACATTTGGCCTTGAAACATTCGTATAATTTGCAAATTGGAACATGTTGGAATCCAAACGGATGCCGAAAAGAGGATGAAAAAGGCGCGGCAAGAGCAGCGCTTTGCTCAATCTCCGGGGTCCCTGAGTCTGGTTGTGTGTGTGTGTCTCCAGCATTCCATCAGGTCCAACCCGACCCCAAAACAATCTACCGGTGGCGAATGACTTCCCAGTCCCACCCACAAAAACATACAAAAACTATAGGGGGCTCACCACTCCACCCGCATTGAAAACACAACACATCTATGATGAAAGAACATCCAAACAAACCCGGTACATGATGTACATGTACAGTCACTATTATCCAGCTGTTAAGGAGCCAAGTCTGCTTCAATGTCGCGAAGTTGTTGGAATGCACCTTCCACCTCCTGAGAAGCAGATCCTATAGACAAAAAATCGCATAAAATACGCTGTTTCAAAGGGGGACCAAATGGTGGTGAAACGGAAAACAACTCTTGGACAAATGACCTCCTATCTTTTCCTCACCTCGGTGCCTCATGAACAATCAGCAAATTCAAGGCATCCAACACAAGTGGGTGGTTTCAACCCATCTCAATAAGAATTGCCAGTGAGAATCAATCGATTTTCAGGCTTCAAAGCTGAACACAATTGAACCGAACCAGTCAACTATTTTTGTCGATTCTCACTCACTTTTCTTTTAATGGATCGTGTCCCAATTTTGGATGTCTGGCTTATTGATAATCCTTCCTCCTATTCTCAAATATATCGGGCTTGTTCAGGTGGTTCTTTAAAATGATCGTGGGGCCGACGTGACAACCCCCAATACGACCTTTCCAATTCAAATCCCCAATGAGTGCTACATCCCCAGTTTTGATTACTCAATCCCCGTCCCCATTTTTTCATGCTTAAATTCCCATGAATTCCCATATCTTACAGTAAATCCCTCTAATGTGGCTAAAACAATCATAAACCATCCCCCAGTCATCACCATTTTTATAGGGGGTATAAACCATTCCCAAATGACTAAATAATCATTTTTGCAGGTTAACATCACCATTTTTTAAAGTTATATCATCACTTTTTTATGGTTAACATCACTTTTTTATGGTTAAATCACCATTTTTGAAGGTTAACATCACCATTGTTGATGCCGAACAAACTCCCTCTCAAATCCACCATCAACTCCGAGGCCAGCGCCGAAACGCGTCCTGGTCGGTCCAGCAGAATCCTAACAGCTCCTCTGTGGCGTACAGGGCCACCTGTTGCGCGCCACGTTCCATGCCGGCCACCAGCAGCTTGCGAAGGAAGGTCACCTGGCGAAGTCACCGGGGATGGGAAAAGATGGCTTCATTCACCTGAAAAATGGGTTAATTAACCTATAGTTTATTCATGAGAAAACATAAGCGGCAAATATATACATATACATATATACATATATATATATATATACATATGAATTAATTAAAGGGGAATATGAGATAGAATTTGGGATCGAATGCTGGGATATCTTTGGAAAATCACAAGCTTCCAGCTCATGAATTCTGATAGCCCCCATTCAAAAAAGGATAAAAAGGGTACAATAAGCCTAGAACCAATCATCAATCAAGTGCCATCTGAGAAGGTAGTATATGGATGTATATGGTGCCCCCCCTGAGATTTGTTCATATTGGCCTGTGTTGGTTTATAAGCAAATTTCCATTGAAACGGCTCTTCAAAATGAAACGGGTCTCTTTTCATTTTGGGTTCGCGCGCAAGCGCGTACCTTGTTAACCAGAAAGGCACGCGCGAACCTAAGATGAAATGAGAACCCCTATCATTTTGAGGACCTCTTTCAAGGGAAACTATGTTTTTAATCATCCATAGAACTGAGGTCCAGTATATGCTGGCGGTATCTCGGATTAACATCAATGAACTCATAAGTTGTTTGTAAAACCATCGGACATCAAGAGATCCACCACTAAACCTGTTTCTGGAAGATGTTTGTTGACAACTTAGATGCTGAAGAAACATGGGGAGATAACGGTAGATGACTTATTGAATTTATCTATTGCTTCTCCAAAAGGGCCGGCTGTGTTGAATGAATGAGCATCATAACCTCATAACTGTAACTCATAGGGATGCCATATGTCATGGGCACCCTGCACTATGGGCTATATTTGCACCTCAAAATGTTCCAGTACCTCAGTACCTTTCAAAACAATCCTAGTTTTGTTGTATCCCATCTGCCTTGTGACATGTGCCCAGCAAATGGTCACCCTCCTCCCAGAAACGGGCCTGTTCTTTGGATGACAGGTGAAGTTCTTCAATGACTTGTGCCAATTCCTCCGTGCTGTGGGAATCAAAGTACTCCTGCAAGCGCAGCTGGGAACATCTGGGAACCCTGTGCGGTGCACTTCTGAAAATGCTATGCTAATGACCATATTTCCACATCCTCCTACCATGTAAAATCACAATTTTTAATGGGAAAATCAACTATAAATGACGATTTTCAATGGCTATGTCAAATTACCAGAGGGTATAATCGGATTTGCTTAAATGGATTCGAATGGACTCCACCCACCTCAATGGTATCATGCATCTCGGCCCGCATCTGGCGGAGGTCGCCAGATCCCCACACGCGCCTCACAGGGAAGAACAGGTTGCTGGTATCTACCCTCTGGTAAACTAACATAACTATGGAAAATCAACATTTTTCATGGGAAAATCCACTATAAATGGGCTATTTTCTATAGCTATGTTAAATTACCAGAGGGTCAGTGGACTGGAGAGAAGATGCTCAATGGTTCCCCCCAAACGGACGGATAATATACAACTAGCCAGAAATGAGGATGGAATTCATAATGGTTCCAGATATCCAAAACATGATTTTCAAAGAAATCCAGTTCCTATCCATCTGGAATCTCGAAAACATCCTAAATCTTTCCCCATCCCCTCCCTCCAAATTTGGTCCCCCATCCCCAGCATCCCCAGCATCCCCAGCATCCCCAGCATCCCCAGCCCCATCCACGGGCCTTGAGTGCAAGGGCGTCTGCCGCTGTGCCCAACGCAGCGCCTGCATCCCCAAGGGCCCGCCATAGCCCAAGCGCCGCGCCAACTTCAGGAACTGCGCCGCCAGAAGTTCCTGTCGGAGATGGGATACTACAAAGATCTTCAAAAATGGGAGGTTTCATGGTAATTTTCCTGGGGTTTCATGGGATTTAGATAGATAAGTTCGAGTTATATAAGTTAGTTTGTATCTTTATTAACTTTGGTTTATGGTAAATATAACTATGGTGATATGACCATTAACTTGGCTAAGTTCGTTTGTCACTATGGTTTATGGTAGATATAACCATTTATAAGCACTATAAATAGTGGGGTTTATAAACCAACTTACAACATCTTATAACTGGGGGGCAACCTTATTCAGGTAAAGTAATTGGTGAACATGATCATGATCATGGTTACTAATGGGTTGAAAATTATACATAGGGGATGATCATGGATAATGCTAGATGTTCTGGAATAACCAGGATATACCAGGATAATGTGATGATCATGGCATATAATGGGTGGTCTATAATGGGTATACATGTAATTAATAGTGTGGAATCAAATAATAAGTCCAATCTCTGTAGGAATGTTGGGTAATTTCACCCTTGGCGCAGTTCATTTTTCTTGATCTTTGGTGCGGTCTTGGCACAGTAGCATCCCCAACGTGACACAAAAGAAACCACCAATCACTGTCACAACTTCCATTCTCACGGATTTTCCCGACTGTTCCTCAAAAGTCCCTAAGTTCAACTTTACATCTAGTAAGTCAATATTTTACAGATCTTTACACCGTATTGCATGACCTAAACTCATCAGCATCCCCCAACCCCCACCCCTCGCCCTTCCTTCTCCACGGCGCCACGGAGCAAAGCCACCAGGTGCGGGAAATCGCTGCGTGTCTCAGTGGCTTCCATCTCCTAGGGGAAGCCACAAAAAATCTGGATGGATATTGGATGGTAAGATGAGATTCTTATATATTCTTATGGGATTCATGTTGTGATCTAATATGGCCATATTAAATCATATCCGGTCTTGTTCATGATATGGGAATATATACAACTATATAACCGTAATATATTCAAAATGAAAGGTTAGGTAATGGTGTACTAATGGTAATTACCAATGATTGTTGGTAAACATATTAATTCCTATCATTACGCGGTGCTGGTTGTATCGTAAGTGACATGGGCGTAATGATGGTTGATCAATTATTGTCTGAACTATCTGAATATATAACACAAAGGATTGGGATTGTCCAATTAAAAGACTACGGGACTACTACGGTCAAATATGCAATTATTATGGATATTACTGGTGCTTTATGATGAACATGGCATTGCATATGGCGACTATTATGGGACAATACACAGTGGAATTGTAATGGGGATGGGAACATCTGGATTGAGAGGCTTTGGGGACATAAAAGCCAAGCGTTTGTGATGAGGCTTTACATGAAATCAGTCGTTTTATGTCCAGATCTGCAGCGGTTTCCTGCAAAGGGTTGGACACTTGTTGGCTATAGCAGTTGTCTATAAATGATGTTTTGCGACCTTTTCTTAGAACAGGTTATCACGGAATGAGCTGAAAGGAACCTTAGGTATTAAAATGTACTAAATTAATTAGCACCGGTCCACTTGTTAAACAATGTTCGGCATGCCTACATATGCCTACCAAAAAGACCCTGGCAGGATTTCAAAGGGGAAGCCTGCAATGGGGGGAACTGGTTTCACTTCCAAAAACTCGGATGATGATGAGACCCACTTCCAAATAGAGGTCACTTCTCTTGCATTGGTAGATCGCTGGCTCCCATCGGCGCCCGAGTATCAGTGGTAACGATGCCCAAAACACGGGAGAAGCCAATTTGAATATCCTGAGCTCTTGAAACTTGGGACCCGGGGCTGGCCAAAATTGCTTGCCGTCTGGCAATCACACATGGCAATTGAAAACCGATTGAAAATCCCAAATCCCAAAATGTGAGAATATGCAATATAATTAATGACGTTTCAATAGGAAAATCATCTATAAATGGGGAGTTTCCATGTTTGATTACCAAAGGGCCCGTGTTGGATTGCATGCCCTTAAGCCCCAAAGGTGAGACAAATGCAGAACACTTGAAAACAGTGAAGAAGGTCTCTGGTTCGCGAACCAGACACTGTGGGCCAAAAGCAATTCACTACTCATTGGTACAAATGTGGTCAAAACAATAATAAACCACCCCATTTCTGATGGTTTATTCCACCATTAAAAGTTATGGTGATGACTGGGGGATGGTTTATAGCATTGTTTCAACAACATTACTCAGTATTGGCGCAGCCTACAACTTACATCCCACCCGTGACCTGGCAAACCTGGCAGAGCCCACCATAAATCGACCCTCGGACCGGACATCAATCCCATGGAATCCTGTCGCTTCAACCACATTTTCGTTGCTGGTGAACTTCCAAGTTTCGTTGCCATATGGACTTCAACATTCAACTGTATCTTCACCATTTTTTGAGCTGAAAGATGTTGAAAGTCCATATCTCTTCCCTTCTGAAACCCCCAAAAAAATCTCTGCCATGGCTGGTCCGAGCCGCCGTCTCGCTGAGAAGATGCTCACTGTTGGCCAGTTGGACCAAGGCGTCTAGCACCATGCGACATTTCCTGGGCCAGCCGTGAGAGACATTTTAAGGGGTTGACCATTAGCTGCTGGTTGCAACGCATTCAAAACGGCGATTTAATTAGATGATTTAATATGATTTAATAGTAGCGGGGATATAATTTGGTATAGACTGAATTAGAATAGTATTAATACATTAGTTCACCCACAAAATTGTCGCAATGGGGATGATCATGATGTTAATGCGGACAATGGGGAGCAACACAGTGACATGGGGATGACCTGCCAAGGCATCATGGGGATGCTTGCGGCGTTGAAAAAATGGAATGGCTATCATAAATTGCGGTAAAGGCTGGAATTTCTGTAACAGACCAAAATTGAGGTTTGTGGGGACAACTATATATAATATAATTATACAATGGGATTCCACCAGGTCTTTTGGATTAACCAGCAAACATGTAGATTACAGTCTATAGATGTCTATAGTTTTTAATCGAAAACTCATCTATCAACGGCCATCGGTTTGTGATTTAACCAAAGCCCCTGGGGTTTTAAGCATGTTTAAGCCAACCAGATCATATACCCTTTGGTCAAAGAAGAGACAACCCCCACACAGCTACCCCACAAGATTGCTGTTGGTAGCTAACATCCGGCGAACATCCCCGAAACTTGATTGGGTTTGTTCAGGTTGAATCCTTGTGAAGTTAGGCATTTTCATGACTAGGGTTGATATGGCACAAACATATCAACTTCATGCATGTGCAGAACTAGCACCTAGAAAATACCGGGAACCACTGTATTGTATTGTGATATATTGTGATCCTCTGCTATGTTGGGGTCACTGCTGCTGCAAGATGTACGCATACATTTCAAGTATTGTCATGACTCAGCATTCAATTTGAATCCATGGCAGCCACTTCTCTCAGCTACACTGCTTGCAGATGGCCGAGTGTCTCTGCTCGCAAATCACCAGAGTCAAAGCAAGAGGTCCAGTAGGCATCTGGGGATGGCTTGCCATCAAAGGAACACAGGCATGCTGCAACAACTACCTGGAAGGGTGGGCAAAGGCCAACTTTCTGGAGCAAACCTTCGGACTTTGGATGAAGATCTCGGATATGGGGTGAGCTTCCAGTAGCAGTTTCAATAAAAAAAGGGTTCCAAGGCTGGGGCATGAAGCCCTTGACATCCCTTGACCCCCAGGGACTTGTTACTGCAGGGACTCCCGTGCAAACGATGCCATTGTACAAAACACTACGAGACATCCGGGGGAAAAAATGGCCATTGACATTTGATTTACCAATGAAATATTGTGATGTCCCATGGTCATGTTATTTTACCAGAGGGTCATCAGTTGAGATCTGTGAATTTTGTTTGGACCCTCCTGCCCTGCAGACGGCCTCGTGATGAAAGGCGGGTTTGCATTCCTCCCGCAACCAAGCAGCCAAACCATCAGCCGTCCCCATACGCAGCAAATGCTCCTGGATCTTGTTCAAACTGATTCAAACTGTTTTTTTCAAACTGATTCAAACTGTTTCAAAATGCTCATTATACAGCAGGGAGCTATTCCAATGCTCCTGGATCTTGCAGTGCAGCTCCGTTTTGAAGGCCTGAAACCATGGGCATTCATGGCGGGAGAGTGAATGAGTTGGTAAAAATCAAGATAAACTCAAGCATGTTTAAATATGTTCAATGCACTGGTTGAAGATCAAGTATCGAAGTGGTTTAACCTCAAGGACCTTTTCCCCCCAAAAAAATCCCGGACCCTGACCCAGCCCTGAAGATTCTTGGGTGCCACCAGCCGTGCGTGCCACGTTGCTCTGAGTTCTTCCAGGTGTGTCTGGATGGTCCGCTGGGCCAGGTTCGTTGGCAGATCGCAGGAGACTCGGGACAGCAGGTCTTCGGGGAGACGCGCGAAGAGGCTCTTGTCCTCGGCATCACTGAGGAGTCCAGCAGTCAACACTGTGTATGCATATATATTTTAAAAATATATATATATATATATTTGGAATGTATATATATATATATATCGATTGATATAAATAATGCATATATATATATGATTCGATAAATATATGCGCAATTTGAATAGCACATACAGTTAGAAAGCCAAAGAAAGGTGCCACAAAGAGCGTTGGTGAATCCCCACCGAGCAGCGAAGAGACCCACGCGTGATGAGAGCAAGGAGACCAGGAGCCCAGGGGCTCCGGGCACATCCAACTGCAAGTCTTCCCAGGACAGAACCAGCCTGCAGCACGCAGCACCGGCAGCACCGCAGGGGAATGGCATAAGAACATATATGAACATAATTGAACATATAGGGCTTTGCATAAATGGTGGTACCCCCAAGTGGATGGTTTATAATGGAAAATACCATTAAAATGGATGATTTGGGGGTACCCCTATTTCAGGAGACCCCCATATCAAATATCACAGTTGGATCAAGGATGGCTGAAAAATGAGATTGAGGCTTGTGATCCTTGGCCTACCACTTGTCGAAATCTATGTACAGGATGCCCACTTCCACCCAAGGCCCACTGAACACTCAAGGTACCAATGACAGCATCTTACATCCTTACTCTGTACACTGTACACTTGACCTTTTCTCAGCTTGGTTGGGAGATGTTCGGATCCCAATTCATCATTTTCTGAGCTTGGTTGGGAGATGTTCGGATCCCAATTCATCATTTTCTGAGATACTGTATCTGCTGAACATAAATCTGAACACATGTAAAACAAAAATCATTCAACCATCGGTCCCCCAGGTGGCCGGCTGAGCTCATGAATTGTGCAAAGGGACTTCTCGAAGCCTCTGGCCAACTGTGCGGTGGACATGAGCTCCTCCTCATGAAGTGCAATCAGCAACCTGGGATTGGCAGGAGACCATGGGCCATGGATCTATGAATATTCGTCCATCATATCTATCGGTTGCTATCCGCTCACCATCATTCATCTACATTTCCAAAAGGGTTTCCATATGTTTCCATTGGTCGATCGTTTGAATCATGACTGCTTGATACATCTAGCTGCAGAGTGCCCACGGAAACTGCCTCTTGCTGGGAGTCTGAGGCCAAGAGGGCACAAAGCATCATGAAGTGGTCAAGTATCTAAAACCAGTTTCGGAATACTTGAGACACCTCCGCAACAGATCAACCAATCCCTATCAGATCCTTCAAATTCCAATGAAGGAATCCACCCAGGGACTTTCTGAGCCAATCTTCACCACAACCTGTACCAGCAACAGACCTACCATCCGCCGGGACACGGAATGACCGCTTGACGCGTGACGTCTTTCTGATCCAAGGAAGCCCTCAAGAGCGAAGCCGCCAACTCGTCATGGAAAGGCAAACATCCCAAGCCTCTGACCTTGGGGATGGGCAAATGGCAACGTCGTGGATGTGCATTCCTTGGTATATGATCGTTACCATCTGGTTATTTAACAGACATAGCCATGGAAAATCACCATGTTTAATAGGTAAACCATCTATAAATGGGCCATTTTCCATGGCTATGTTAAATAACCAGAGGGTAATAGTTCATATATATATATATATGTGTGTGTGAATATCATCAATATAGCGATGGAATCAGCCAGGTCGGGGGATGCTAAAGGCATCGGCGAGGGGCGGACGCCACCATCCCCTCCACATCTTGGGAGCAAAAGAATTCCTCGGCTCAGCGGTGGGCCTTCCCAGTTGTTTTTGTTGCTTGATCAGCCCCATTAATTATATCCCATAGGATCCATGTATGGTATATATGCAAACATTGGGGGTATATTGATGGTAAATGTTACCATATATAGCATACATGGATCCTATGGGTATGGTATAGCTAAAAAACAATCAACTTAGCAATCTAGGGGGCCACACCCTGCAGGATGAGTTTCATGGCTTGGCTTTGGTGCGCTTGGGAAAACACAAATTCTGGTGACCTGCACAGGGGTTTCCATCAATGGGGGTACCCCAAAATGGATGGTTTATGATGGAAAATCCTATTAATGGATGGTTTAGGGGTACCCCTATTTTAGGAAACCTCCACATTGACGTAGCTATATTCTGTAACTGCTGTGCTTGGATCAGCTGAAATCCTTGGCCAAAGGATACTGAAGCTGTTTAAGAGAGCCCCCCACTTCAGTGGCCCTGGTGTTTCTCCAAGCAACAGAGGCCAAGGACTGCGCTTGTTTTTTGAAGTCCTTGAACTCCAATCTGGTATCATCAGGTGCATCCGCACAGGTGGGGCTTGGCACCTGCAGTGCCATGCTGTCGCCACACAAAAGGTCAAATTTCATCAGTTGCGTGTACTGACTGTACTTGTGTCTTTTCTATGTTTGGAAAGTGCACGTAGAATTGCATATAACAAAATGTGCAAAAATGTACATTTGCTTATGCCACTATCACTATATGTGCACTTCTGTGGGGTCCTTGCATTCAGAAGCAGCACAATACATACAAACCAACGAAGAGAAGGCAAGCTGGTCACACAGCCGGAACCTACACACAAACAATCACAACAAACTGCAGTTTAGATGTTTAGTATATAAGCAATCTTCCACATCTTCTCATCCTCTGCAATTTCATGAACAAGCTGCCGACAAACCTCCCAACCCCAATTGTCATGCAAATCAAAGGGTGCCATCCCAATATAGCCTAACTGACAAGGGTGTTATTCACTTTTCCACCATGGTGAATGCCCGTTAGGGGCTCCTTGAACTTTGCGACTATATCCTCTTCCGGGCTCTTAGGTGCTATCTATCAAACCACACTAAGCCATACTGAGCCCATCTAAGCCCCTAACCATCCTACCCCAAGAAAGAACTTAGATTTTCGTAGTGCCATTGTGGGGGTGCCCCCCTTTCCAGACCTTTCCATCCTCGATGCGCCTTGCAGTCGACCAGGCGGCAGTTGGGGGAGATCTGCCGCGCAAAGGACAGGCCCATCTCACTGTCCAGGTCAGCCTCGTCCAAGGGTTGCGCCGGACTGGGCCTGGCAGATTTTCGATGTGGATTTCTGTGACATAGCTTGTTTTTTAATGTTTTTTAATGTATGAGTATGAGTTTAATGTATAAAGAGAGGTTGACTATTGTTGACTTTATTGAAGACACCGGTTTTCTGTTGAAATCATTGGAAAAGCGGACATTCTTGGAGTTCATTTCTATGTGCAGGCCAAACGCTGATAGGTGTGAACCTTCCACAGCAGAGTCTAACTCCAAACGCTCCAAGTGCCTGGGAAAGCCATGGTCACTAAAGCAAGCGGTTTTGGTCGCCATGGTTGCGCCAGGTGCCGCCCCAGTTTGAGCTTTTTGACTGCCAAATCACCCACTGCGGTCCTGCTGATCCGTCGAAGATGACACTGGCCCCTTTCAGATCCTTTCAATGATGCGAATGATGGACAGTTTACATCCGTTTACTGTATCGAGTTTGGTAGAAGCACGTGATCATTCATCATATTCATCTAAGATCCAACATAATCAACATACAAATGTCACTTGTTCATGGCATTCGCGCGGCGGCTGACAGAGCGACAAAGGTCTACACATCTTTTTCCCCAAGTTTCAGCCTCAAGGCTTCACCTAAATGTAGGCCTCGGCCATCCTCGGCCCTTGGGGCTAGGATGGCCGGAACTCAGGCACGCTGCAGCGATCATATACCTGGGACATCTGGGACCAGAAAAGCCACACACAGTTGTCAAGAACACCTTCCAGTGATTCACTTTATGTATGGTCTGAATGAAAAGCTAAGGCACCTCTTATCTTCCTATCATTTCTTATCTTATCCTTCTGTTCTTGCCAAAGCTACAGATGCTACAAATGCATACAAATGCTACGTTGCAAGCAGGAAGGGATTCCAAGGAATCAGCTCCACTTCTCGGGGCACACACAACGGATAATTGGCGAAGATTAGTCGGGTACCAAATGTCGGGAACGGCATCTATCAACTTTAGCTTGGTCACCGGATTGCGCTACATAACTCATTCCGTTAAATAATCAGTCAAAAAACTGAAATGACTTACAACATTGTTGCTCCAGGGATATAATTTTACACTCAGATGTTGTGTCGAGATAGATTCTGATTGAAATATATTGAAATCAAACATCCGTGTGCGATAGGATCCATATTTTGTGGACCATTCAGTAAACGTTGCAAGTTCTTACTTCAAACTGCAGTAGAAGACAATGTATGCACCTCCCCAGCAACACACAGACCTGCACACAGGCGCAATGGTGATGATTTCTCCTCAACTGGGCTCAGGAAAGCTCCAAGCGCATTGGCTCGTACTCTTCAATGAGCCAATCATGTGCTTCATCATATTTTACAAGCTGCTGAAAAGTCAAGCTTTCAAGCGTATGTGGCAATGGCACGCCAGTGAGGCTTTGCTTAAAGTGCCAACCAAATTCCAAACTTTGAAGACGACCTGGTAAAATCACGCCTTCCATGCTGCGATTGAATTTCTCACCAAAAGTCAACTTTTCAAGACTGCTCGGCAATGTCACGCTCTGCAGGTCCTGACTGAACTCATGACCAAAGCTCAACTCTTGAAGGCCGCTTGGAAATGTGAAACCGTCCAGGCTCTGGTTGAAGTCATGCCCAAACGTCAAACTTTCGAGGCTGCTTGGCAAAGTCACTCCCTTCAAGCTATGGTTGAACCACTTGCCAAAGGTCAAGCTTTTTAGCTTGGGCCAAGTCACACCCTCAATGCTACTGTTGAACCTCTCACCAAAAATCAGGTGTTGAAGACCGCTTGGAAGGGTCACACCCTCCAAGCTCTGGCTGAAGCCCCTGCCAAAGGTCAGACTACGAAGACTGCTTGGCAACATCACGCCCGCCATGCCATGATTGAACCTCTCGCTCAAAGTCAAACTTTGGAGACCGCTTGGCCATATGAAGTCTTCCAGGCTCTGGTTAAGGTCCCAACCTAGACTCAAGCTTCGAAGGCTGTCGGGCAGAGTAATTCCTTTCAAGCTATGCCTGAACCTTTTACCAAAGGACAAACTTTGAAGACTCATTGGCAACAGCACGCGCTCGAGACTCTGATTGAAGTCCAAACCAAAAGACAAACTCAGAAGACTGATTGGAAACGCCACGCTTTCAAGGTCATGGTTGAAGCTCTGACCCATTGTTAAGTTTTGAAGACTGCCTGGCAGTCTAACACCTTCTAAGCTCCGGTTGAACTTCTTTCCAAAAACCAGGTTCTGAATACTACTTGGGAGTGTGACACCCCTGAGGGTCTGATTGAAACTGTCACCAAAAGTCAAAGTTCGGAGACTGCCTGGCAATGTGACACCATCCAGGCTCTGGTTGAAATCCGAGCCCAAAGTCAGGTTTGTAAGACTGTTTGGCAAGGACAATCCTTGCAAGTCATTGTCAAACCACTTGCCAAAGCTCAGGCTTTGCAGATTGTTTGGCAACTTCCCAGTTCCCAAGCTTTGGCTGAATGCGTCACCAAAAAGAAACCTTTGAAGGCCACTCAGCCAGGTCGTACTCTGCTTGTTCTGGCCCGACATTCTTTCACAAGTCAAACTTTGCAGACTGGGTGGCAATGTGACGCCCTCCAGGCCGCAGTTAAAATCTGACCCAAACGACAAATTTTGCAGACTGTTCGGCAAAGCCACGCGGTCCATGCTTTGGTTAAACCTTATGCCAAAAGTAAGGTGCCGAAGCGTACACGGAAATCTGACACCTTCCAAGCTTTGATTGAAGTCGGAACCAAACGTTAGCATTGTAAGACTGCTTGGCAAGCGCACCCCCTGGATGCTATGATTGAATCTCTCACCCAACGTCAGATCTTGCAGACAAGCTGGCAATGTCACACCCCACAGGCTCTGGTTGAAGTCTGAGCCAAAAGTTAAAGACCGCAAGCCACTCGGCAAGGTCACGCCTAGCATTGTACGGTTAAAGCTGTCACCAAACGCCAACCCTTGAAGACTGCCTGGAAACGCAACACCCTCCAGGCTCTGGTTGAACTTCCGGCCAAAGGTCAACATTTCCAGCGACGCCGGAAGGTGGTACAGAAACTCTCCAGCCGTGGCACCCTCCATTTTTGACAGACCTTCCAGCGCAAACTCGTCATCAATGAGTCCCTGCATGAAACGGAAGGCAGCATCCAGATCCGTGGGCACAAAAACACAGGATAAAGCTGCTGATGGGCCCACGCCCTGATCTTCCAAGCTTTGATGCAACACCAGTGGCTTCGAGCCATGCTGCAAAGAGAGGTTTCGACCTTTGGAAGCCACGCGCTGCGCGACCAGCTTCCGCACTTCTCCGCCCAGGCTCGTGCGGGGGACACTGATGGTGAAAGCTTCACCCGTCAAACGTAGAATGTGAAGATCAATCGCGTCAGCGTCTGTTAAGCAGCTGGCAGAAATGCTGGCCGACATCTGCCAAAAAAAAGAGTCAACCTGTGTGATATGTGCAGCAAAATTAATCAAACGTGCTCAAAGCGTTTCAACTAACTAGTAATAACTATAGTATTCAAAATGCATCAATAATGAGTTCCGCACGCAAAGCTGGAGCCAAAATCATCAGGACATTTTGCATCTGCAGTGCTTGGATCCTCTGTCATCCCTTCCCCACAAAATGGACCCACTCCTGACCTGCAGTGGCTGTTCCACTTTCCAACAGCTGAAAAGTTGTCAATGATACACATCCTGGACCATAAAACGATAAAGTCAATGAACGACGCAGAAAAACATCGAACAAAAAACATGAACATCCACCCCCGGATTTTGTATAAACCTGCTGGGCTAAACTTGCGGGGGGTTGCACCCAGCATTTTAGCAGCAAATGCCATCACCATTTGGGGGGCTACCCCTGAACTAATCAACCAATGCAGGGGGCACCGAACAGCCATGGGCCCAACAGCTGACCGGCGCCGTTCGAACTTCGCAGTTTGAGCTCCCGACTGCGGGGTTTTTCAACATGGTCCAACCTTGAACCTATCCAATCCTAGGTCCTGGGTAACCAAAACAAGAAATAACACATATCTAAAAACAGTAAAACTGGCACTAACTGTCACAACTTGGAAGTACTTCCCGGTTCTGCCAGGAACATGTCTTTTCACAACATGATCTCATAGACAGCCGGCACCAATGGGGGGCGACCTGTGTATGAAACTATATAACTGCTTTCACCATCCAGCCCACTCATCCTATCTCACCACCCACTTCGGCCCACGCCCATGTGGATGCACACAGATATGATACAGTATAGAATATGCAGCATGTATATCCCAAGGGTATATATATATATGTGTATAATTATTTATATAATTTATATATATATTTTTTTTTATAAATACACCTTAAAGAAAACCATGGAAAAACCAACATGTGAGCCTTGGAGGGATCTGCATCATGATGGGAACCTCCATTACTAAATCAACTGCAGCTCTGAGGATCGCGCCCCAGCTCGTCTAAGCCTCCCAGACTCCCAGACTAAACGATTCAGGGAAGGTCAATGATAATAGGTTCAAATAATGATCACCATCCTCCTCCTCCTCCACCACCGCCACCACCATCATCATCATCATCACCATCACAATTTCTACTATAGATATGTCATAGCTTTCTATTGCCATTTCACTTGCATCACCAGCCGTATTAGTATCAGCGGTTACTGAGATCCCCTTGGCGCCCAAACTCTCTCCTCCGAACACAGTGCCTTCGATTGTTGCAATCACCCTGGCACCCATGGCACCTGCGAAGACTCAATGGCAATCGGATGCAATTGGTCAGCCGAATTTTCCTGAATCCATTGCAAAGATGTTGGTATCATATATTTTGTAGATTGTATATTGTATTGCGTTGTATTTGGGAGTTGTATTTTGGTATTGTATTGGTATTGCATTTTGGTGTTGCCTTCCAGCGTATGTATAGTATATATGGTATCGTAGTAAAATTTCATGGGCCATTTTAATGCCATGATTCTGACACAGACCTTCCAAGTTCAACGAAAAAGTTGAACATATTTATCTGGTTGGTGGTGTTGAGCCACCCCTCTGAAAAATATGAGTTCGTCAATGGGAAGGATGACATCCCATATATCATGGAAAATAAAAGCTATATTTGAAACCACCAACCAGTTAAGCAATGACCCATGGTTCCAACTAGTTACTAGTTCGATCACTGGAAGCCAAGCCATGCCAAGCCTCCCCCTCGTCAGCCAGCCGACCCTCGAGGCTAATCAAACAGATGGGCGGGAACATGCACCCATTCGTTCAATGATTGTCACATTTTACATTTAAATACATTTAATACATCATTTAAAATCCCCATTTACTTCGGGCATTTTCCAGCCATGGCAATGATGACCCCCCCCCCCCGGCTGGCCTAAAAGTGCTTCATCATTCACTGCCAAACGTGCAAAGGACCACGCGCTGTTGGCCAAATCCTGGCAGTGTAGCAACGTCACCTGCGGCCGCGGACGATGTGGGGGAAGGTTGGGCAAACATAGTTGTTCAATCAGGATGTGGAATGATTTGAAATCATGTCCAATATGAAATCAGGTTTTCACCATCTCACATTGCTAGACCTATATTGAAGATCATTGATGTATGGTGTAAGGCATGTCGTAGTCACTTGAAATAAAATGCTGGAAAAACCACCGATTCCAAAAAATCGTGTGCTTCCAGGATCTTCCCATATTTTCCTATGGTTTTCACCTTCAAACCTCCATTTTTGATGGCAATTGGAATATGGCTGGCTGACACCGGATGACACCGGCCTTGCGCCGAGTCTCTGCCACTATGGCCTGGATCAAAGGAGGCCTCAGATGGGAAACCCTGCCATGAACCTACCATGACTGGGGATGGTTAGTTTATACCACCCATGGTGCTTTCGGGGGATTGTATGGGATTGTTTCTTCTTGGATTCACAGGGATTTACCACATGACTAAACCAGGAGTTCGTTAAAGCGTTAAAGGGCATTTAGTATGAGAAGGATGGGAATATGTCAGAACCTATGGACCTTTCGCCTGAAACCCGCCTGACGCTTCAAGATCAAGCGGCGATCGAAGCTCCAAAGTGGCTGCAGACCAGGCCAAATTGGAGATGTTTTGACCTATGGCACTGCAGGGCACTGGCCCATGCTGGTACAACATTGGGAACCTAAAATATTGAGATGGATCAGAACCTACTATTTTCCATCCATTTTCCATTTATACCTGCTGTTTTTGACCCATAGCCAGGCTATGACTCTGACCAAATCTTTGACCGCATAGGATAGCCAGCACACACTTTTCGCTCAGAAACGGCCACGTCCAGTTCACAAAGCCCTACAGCTTCTTTATCTAGAAATACACACGCGCACATAATCACACACATACACACATACACACACATCTAAATATATATATATATACACATATCACACACACATATATATATATATAATTATATATATATATATACATCAGTATGCCACCTGTGTGTCTACATGTGCCAGCTGTCATCATGATGTATTTGTTTGTTCTCATTCTATGTTTTTCCGCTCCAAATGATCCAACTTCAAGGCGCTGGCTCTGGAATTCTGCCATTTTCTTCCCCTGGGCCGATATGGTTAGATCATGGCCAAACAGCGTAAACAGCATAGAGATCAGATTTACCAATCAAGCTATCATCATGATCATTATGCCCGAATATTTATTTAATTCTAACCTGAATCTATATATATATAATCCAAATCTAACCTAAGTCTAAATCTAAATCCACATCGAACCTATAACCTAGATTAATCTAATCTAGTCTAGTCTAATCTATGCATTGAACCTCACCACTGAGCCAAGGACCGACTCGCTTGCAAGGGCTTCCAGTAGGGGCGTTGACATCAGAACCAAGCGTGCCTCGAGCTTTGGGAAGTGCCATAGGGAGGCCCCGTGTATAGCCCAAGTTGACTAATTAATAAGTTGACTAACTATAGTTCGTGCGTTTAGACTTACAATAATCCTTGATTACAACCTAACTATAGTTAATATATATATATATATATTATATAATGGTTTGAACTATAGATAATTACAGTAAGTGGCTTATAAGTTGGATTAAGATGGATTAAGTTGGTTAACGTTTGGGTTCATGGTGAATATCGCTATAGTGAGGTTTATGAACCAACTTACAACTGGGTGGCCTCACCTCGTGGGATAAATGGAGGACATTGATGAGAACTACCCTCCAGATCCCCCCAGTAATTTACCAAATAGGCAAGTGGCCCATTTAGTTCGATGATGTACCTGTTATATAAGAATATATATATAATATATGACCATACATATATATATATACATGTGTATATTATGTATATGTACAATTGTAATATATATATATATATGAGTGGGTAAATTTTCCATAGCTATGTGAAATTACCGGAGGGCATGTGGCAAGGGCAACAGCTTTCTTCTTCCGTACCTATTTTCCTGCCTATGACCCCCAGCCCACTCGACATGGCATGACCGCATGACCCACAACAAATGGAGCTTCTCCCAACATATCCCATGAGTCGCACGTCATGCCATCAGTCAGTAGATCATGGCAGCCAAGTGCCCTCCTATCTTGCTGATTCGTATCATGGTTTCCTATCCTCTTGGTGCGTCTTAAAAAAATCCCAATTCCCAAACTTCCCGATTCCTAATGCGATAATTGAGCATCATGATCCCCAGTCTATAAATAAAATGTTGCCATTTTGGGGCTGGGTCAACCCTGCTGAACACCAACATAACTCGGATTCATGGATATTCATCCGCCCAAATTTATGGAATCTGTCCAAATTAAATGATCAGTTTTGACATGCTGACCCATCCAAATATAGTTTTAAACGCCAAAAATTGCTGACCCATTCTTGTCCCACTATGGCTAGTGATTGACCTTAAATAAAACCCATGTTCGTGGCGTGGCCGGTGCCGCCATGCCGCCCAAGCCCAAGCAATGTTGGCCAACGCCTCGGCTCCCAGGGGAGGAAATCTCATCGGGATGTAGTGGGATAATACCTATTGTTTCGTAACAGGATGTAATGGGATGCAATGAGAAGGGATAATGAGATGGACATTTATACAAGTGAGATGGTTAAATATAGTTAATCATATTGTCAATGGATCGATTGAAGGGAACATCTACAGGTAACCATGGATTTCGACGCTTGAATTCAATTGAATACATGGGTTTTCCGAATTGCATGTTCCCATCGCTCAATTCTGCGATTGCATCTCCATCCATGAATTCAATGAGATGGGTATGGATATGATTGGATATGGATCCCAGTCATGGAATCACAATGAGTCCCAATCTGTTTACCTCATTGGTCACTTGGGAGTCCCCATTGGAGTCCCCATATAAAAATCCCATTGGTCGCCAACAAAATAGTAGCCTCCAACGAGTAAACATGGCCGGAAAATGCTTGGAAATCTCCATTTGCTAGAGTGAGCCACCCCCGAGGCTAGAAACCTCAGGCCTTTTACCGTTTCATTCTAGTTGGGTCTTAATTTCATTTCTACAAGAACCATCATTTGGTTGCAAGCATCAATTCGTAGTTCCGATCACTGCTCCCCATTATTTGAACAATATGGATGCAGCAAAGCCACAAACAGATGGAAAAGTACAACCCCCTGCGGTGATCATTGCGACTCCGATCATGGCCCGTCGTTGCACCTGAGGATTCATCTCTGACACCTTCTCCAAAGAACACCCTGCCAGAGCATCCTGAGGCGAGGGATTTCACCCACGGAATCAAAAACCAACCATTTTATGCATGAATGGCATATCAGCATATCAATTGGGATATGCAAGTATAGGATATATATCCTATATGTTTGGCTTTTGTGCCTGAAAATCATGGGATAATCCCAATATTGCCCCAGGAAGTCGTCCCACAACTCCCCGCACTCCGGCCAGTCCATGCATCGTTGGTGCAAGTAATCCATGTTTGCCTTGTGGATTGAGCGGTGCCATCCATGAAGTTCCATGAAGATCCATCGAAGTCGAAAACCTTCTCCCTTCAAACTAGCACCATTCGAGTATAGCCAGGTTCCCCACCAAAGCCCATGCGCTATTCGCCAAGTTTTGCACCTTGAGTCGTCACCGGATGGATGAATGGATGGATGGATGGATGGATAGATTGGATAGATGGATATGATCAAAATCTATCTGGATCATTTAAGACCATGGTTCACTAACCTGAAAGAAAGGCCATCTTGGGAGAGCTACCCCCTACTACCCACCATTCCAGTGACGGCGCATCTGGGGTGACCGACTTGGAATTCCCTGCAGCACCTGCATGCCTGCCAAGCAGAATGGCATGGAAACACCCCGGAGCCCACTGTGCTGCAAGTGGCAAGGAAAGCTTGGAGTAGGGGAAGCTCATTGCATCTTGGGACAGCAATTCATCATCATCATCATCATCATCACGCCATTCCCCCACACCTGCTGAGCCAGCGCCAACACCAACGGCTGCTGCCGGTACCCCAAAGTTGAAAAAGCCCAAACCTGGCATGGCAGGACAATGCTGGACCCAACTCCCACATAGGCGTGTTTGAAAATGAGGATACCCCCGGAAATGGCCATATTGATCGTGATCAATAATGATCAACCATCAAACTTGAGGGTAGCTATGTACTTAACATCTTATAACCATTTCTTCGGACGAACCGACATTTCGCATCAAACTCTTTTGAATCACATGATAAACTTGCGACAGTAAATTGCGCAAATGCAACATTGTAAAACTATACAACACAGAGTAGGGCAAGCACAAACACACTTTTGGATACACACCGTTTGAAACATTTTGCACTTCACCAACCACTGGACTAAATGATAAACTCCCGGTTGTATTCATGGCTGAAGCCAACCATGATTTCCTTCTGAAGACCACATAAGCCTTAAATCAATCAGGTTTCACCACCCAAAAAATGTTTTGTGAAGGTTGGCACCTTTCATTTCCCATTGCCTAAAGCCAAAAGGCACATCTTGAATTTTCTTGGTTTTATTTTCATCATTCCTATCACCATATGGGTGGTTTGGGTTTGAAAATATGGTCCCTAAAAATTGCATGGTAACATTGCAAACTTGGTGTAAAGAATTCTGCAACTATTTGTGGGCAAAGCCGTCGTCTCACATGGGACATTTGTGCAAACATGTATCCAATCTCCCATGTTCCACTACATTATCAAATCGCATGAATTGTATCTCGTTAAGGTTATATTTCATAAACATGGTGGGATATTCAGGAATATTCCAATACTATCTCATTCCTATCACTATCCGTTATTTATGTTATTTTTTAATGGTGGGACATTCGTTGTGATTGTTACATACCATAGCATGTTAACTAGTGTTCACTATTAAATGATACCGTTTATACCCCAGTATTTGCTACCAAAACCACCATGTTCACCAATCCAGGGCCACCAAAATCACCAAATCTGCCAGCTGTACCAAGTTTGCGAGACCCTGACCTGGTGACTGCGCATTTGGCGCACCGGCATGGGCAATAAATAACCATCGGTCAGGTAAAAAAATGGCAATTATTCTATATAATAGGAAGTGATGATCCACCAGCAAACTTGGGGGGGTACTCTATTTTCGAAAACAATCTGGTTAAATTTGCTCACCAGCCCGAAATAAGCTATTGGCAATGGTTCCTTTGAAACAAGGTCAGCAATTCTAATATCGTCGCAGTCAGGTCGTTGTAAATTGTTATAACTTATCCGGAATGGTGGAAACTCAAATGACACGCCCGCTCAAACCTGGCATCACCAAAAAAACATGCGATTTATCAACTACAAATACCATAAATCAGTTTCTTCATCATTGTTTTCCAATATCTCCATATGTGATTCCGCCAAAGCCCAGGCAGTGGAGCCTGAATATTCGTGGATCGAGAGGAGCACGTGATCACCAATGGCGTCCAACCTGGTGGCTGTTTCGATGGAAACCCCCAGCAGCTGCTAGCAGGCGCGGCAGCTGGGCAGCTTGGTTGCTGGGCTGTCCATTTTTTGGGGGGGAATTGGAGAGGGAATACTGAGTGGAATACTGAGGATCATGCAACGGCAAATGAAGATAACCCAAGGTGGCAAACCTCAGAAGAGGTTTGAAGCATCCAGCGATCTGGTTCCGCTTGCAATCGGCTGAAAAGCAACGCACGTTGCAGAATTACTCAACAGCCACGTGAATAATGAAGATACCTTAAAACAAATCCTTAGAACTACGTCATCAACACACAATTTTTCCATCTGATCCAGACGCTACAAGATCGAACTGATCCTTTCTTTAGCTTCACTATTAATGAATGTCAACCCCGGATCAAAAACCATGGCTGATAAAAAATGGAGTGGTCCCCCAAATAGTAATACCCCTGCCCCTCAGATGATCAAGCAGCTCAGGGGTTTAACAAAATCCGGGATTGACATTCTCAATTCAGCACAGTTTTACTTTATATATATATATATACATATCCCTATTTCAGGATGCTCACGCAGGTATACGCAGGTTAAACCTCCGTTTTTGATGGTTAACCCCATCAAAAAATGCATGAAGAATTGCAAAGCACTAGTTGTCTAGTATTAACCATTATTAATGGATATATATATATATATACCAATATATGCCGGTTGCCGTTATTACCATCCCCCAACTTAACATAGACCCTGCCAAACAGCCACCAAAGCCATCCTGGGGATCCGACGACCAGGCCACGTTGGCCACGGCTTGCGTCTCCGGGTGCTTGTCCATCTGCTTGAGGAAGACCTCCGCAATGGCCTCCAGGCCTTGGTATCGACAGGGTCCGGAGGTTGAAGGCTACAATAGGCTACAGTAGCTTGATAAAATGCAGGAAAACCTATGCTAAACCTAGACAAAATGGCCCTAAAATCCTAAAATGATCTAAAGTTGCTATAAAATGACTATGACATGGCTATAACATGGCTATAACATGGCTAATGTATGCTAATGTAACTTGGAAATGGAGCGCATCGATTGTATAAATCAAAAAGGATCAAACAGGTACCTGGAGACACTGAGATGATCCCATCCCCCCGACATGGTTATGACTGATGATCTCTACTGTATCTCTTAATCTTCTCAAAAGGGGAAACCTAGCCACAACGGCAGTTTGTAGAAGTAATATGAAGTAATCATTTGTTTTCTTGGGTTTTGAGTTTGCCAATATTCCGCTTGCTGGCTTCAGGCAGGGTTAGCCTCAGCAAATATTGACCAGTGACACAGAACGACTGACGAGATGACTTCGATGAGCTTTAAAGCTTTAATCGTTGCAATCCAATAAACAGAGATTAAAAAACGATAAGAAATTATTGGAATGGCGTAGCAGCAAAATCTACAATCAGCTCTTCTCAAGGACACGTCCTCACCCTTCCAACAAAGCTCTTCGGCGCTGAGGTCCATACATGGCATCTTAGAAATCCCAAACGTGGCAAGTGACCAAGCAGTGTTTGACCTGACCAAACTTTGCCATCGGCACATGACTCTTGGTCACGGGAAACGAAAACGGAACAGGTTCGAACAAATTCAGGAGAAAAGTTTCTGACCCCGCCTTATTGTTGCACAAGATTATCATAGATGTAATCATTTATACAATGGTATGATGTGATATGCAACGCATGTTTTTCGAATAGTGATTTAATAAATAAATTGGAAATGCACACTGGGGGAGCTGCAAATTCTGTGCGTTGAATTCCGCCAGCAAGGCTTTCGATGCCTGGGTGCAAGGACCAAGCTGTGGACATTCCAGCAGAAAGTATATCTGGCTAGTGACAATGGTTTCACTGGTTTCACACCTGAACATTGGGGATGATCCCAACTAAGGGGAAACCGCCAGATATGGAAACTGCCTCTGGGATGCCCAACAGTCCAAACGGCCTCCAGCAAGGAGGTGTCGAGGACCATCACCTGGTGGCATCGCAGGACCCGACCCGAAAAGGGGACCCGTGGCCGGGGACCCGACTGGCCGAGCCTTGGCAAAGGACCACACCGTGTTGGTGAGATTCTGTGGGCTGAACTGTTCAATCTTTCCTCAATGGCGCAACGGCCATTTCGACTGGTGGAAGTAGCAAATCCCCAATGTACCACAGAAAGTGGTCGGAAACTTGACAATTAAACAATATTAAGTATAACTGTATGATACATCCTCTCAATGTTTGTTTTGGGCTGTGTGATTTGCACGGAAGATTGACCAGCTGAGAAAGGTTGCTTGCAACTGGCCGCGCAAGTTGGAATGGGCATGAATGCTACACGTCCAAACACGTAAAACTAGCAGCAAATGCTCAAACTGTGAACTGCTGACTAATCCAGTAGGATGGCCATTCCAAGCCTGTTCAAACAACTGAGTAATCTGAGATTTTGGTTCCTTACTCCTTATACACATGTGTATGTATGTATGTATGTATGTCTGTCTGTCTGTCTGTCTGTATGTCTGTATGTCTGTATGTATGTATGTATGTATGTATATATGTATATATGTATATATGTATATATGATTATATATGTGTATATGTCTATTTGTATAAATATATATGTATATATGTATGTAAAAATATATATATATATATATATATATATGTATATATACATATATGTATATACATGATTATATATGTAGAAAAAATGGAAAGAGCATAGGATAAGAAAGTTCATCTTCTTTTGGCGTTTTCTATAAAAAATCTGTACCTATGACTGCACCAAACAGAATTGACCCCTCCCACCCAACCGGGGTGCTGCCGGCTGAGTTGCAAACGTTGTGCTTCCCTCGAGATTGCATGCCTCGGCCACCGCCAGTGGCGGCCAAATCCGGTGCGCGGCAGTCTACAGATGCGATGCTGTGAAAACAGGAAAACTCGATACTTGAGCTGAAGTGTTTCACAACACGGTTGTAATTTGTGAAAATAACATCTTGAATGCCTTGGATTTTTGACCATCAGGAACCATTTTGGCAACAAAATCATATCCGGGTAGACAACCAAATCATGGAAAGTACCTGAAACACACGACATAATTACACGACCTGAAACCAAAATAACAACACTCACCGGCCATCGGCCCAGCCAAGCAGCATCAGTGGTAAGTCCACAATCATCAGTTTTGTAAAGGCCCAGATCGTGTTCCCGAGCCTTGGCTGGAGGTGAGCCATACGCACAAGGTATGGCTCACCGTGCGGCAGCAGAGGTTCAAATGATTTGAATACCTGTATATTAATTAAGTAGTCACGATGGATCAGAGTGGATGACTTTGGATAGCAAAAATCATATCATTGCTATGACTATGATACTTTCCATACGCGCGCACACCAGCACACATGAAAGTAGGTCAATGTGCCACATCACGGCAAAATGATATCATGTCATCAGTAACTTGCAGGCATAAAAACCAAACAACTCTGGTGCTTGATGTGCACAACCCAAAGATGCCACAGCTTTGACAGCAGAAGCTAATCCTCAGCGTAATTGCTATAGTTAATGATTTCCTTGTTTGTCATCATATCCGTAACTTAATCAGTATGTTCACACCAACGACTAGCAGTATACTTTGTTGATTCCGTGCCTCCAGCTGTTGCAGGCTGGGCATCCTATCTCCTGTGGTTGCAACAGATCCATCTTTCGCACCTGCCATGGTGGAAGGTGGTGAACAAACATGCATCCAAGCGTGCATACGAATACCGTTTGGATGTATATGCAATATAAGAGACACACATATATATATATATATATATATATATGTGGTATAATGTCATAAAAACATATGATATAATAAAATTTAACATAATCAAATATAATGTAATATAATATAATATAATTAATAACTTTTAATGTTATGAAATAAAACATACAATATTATAAAATATAAAATAATGTAGTTTAATATATATTAAAGAAAAACATACAATACAATATACAATAAAATACAACATAATAAAATAAACATAATATAATATACATATATACAATTAAATATATATATATATATATATATATGTATGTATATGTATTTAATTGATAAAACAATATAATTATATATATATATATACATATATATATATGTATGTATATGAATATATTACACACACATACATGACACACACACACATATATATATACACATACAAAATCGTATGCACATATATTTGCACACATGCATATGCACACGCGCATATGCATATAATCATATGGATAATTGGCTCTGAATCAAAACGATGGGGCATCCTTGGCCCCGAGGTACTCTAAAATAGCTGGGTGATGGATGTTTATTATCCTCTGAAATTAGGATAAATGTGGTAATCAATGTGGCAATAATTGGTTTTGACCCATCCCCATATTCCGAACTCTGCCATGCCTCAGCTGCGGAGATGGCAGCCATCAGCTGTGCATCGTGGATCTCAAGACCTTGGCTGAACGTTCTCCGGGAACATCCACGGGAAACCATGGGTTTTCACCCAAAAAACAAAAGGGTTTCCAGTCAAAAGCAACATGATACCCACATTTCCCGGGCAATTGGGATCATCAACTCCATATAATTCCATGCTAAGAATGAAGGCTCAATATAGATGTCAATCAAAACCAGGCATTCCCGTGTTTGATCTTTCTTATGGGTTGCTTTTATCCTGGGGTCCTATGCTTTTGAACTATAGCTACAGCTGCAATATGTTGCTGTGAATTGTGGATTATTTTGATTAGCCACCATACATTTGACACGATAGCATAAGAGTGCTGTACGAAGTATTAGAACCACGTACCCCCTGCCTTGCAACAACTGATGCAACAACGAATAGGCAGTCCGGACATGGTTAACTACAAATTGACCTCCTACCTCATAACATTGTTTGGAGATGGGGAACAGTGCTTCAATGCTTCGACATGCTTCAACAGCAAGGCTGGGCTCCGCACGAGCAAAGGAGAGGGCAGTCACTGCCAAATCCTGTGGCTTGAACTCTTCCACCTGCGCCAGGTGATCCAACGAATGGCACTTAGTAAGGCCTAAGCACTAACAACCACTCATCAAGGCGTAAGCATCTATTGTTTGTTAGGGGATCGGATGGGATCGGTCACCTTTAAGGCTTGAATATCTTGAATCCCCATGAGTTGCGCGCCTGATTCTGGGCAGCATCCGAAATCGCTGTGAACAAGGGGCCACTGTGAATGCCCAACCTGGCCGTGACTTTCAACTTTTCAACTCTGGAAGCCCAAAACCCAAAGCCCAGGCGAAGGCTGGAACTGTCCAAGTTGGATCTGCAAACGGCAAATGGCTTGTGGGCATGCTGTGTAAACATACGTGTATCCCTATCACACACATGCATCAAATCTACGTTTAAGATTTTTGCATTAAGTTTATACTGCACTATGCATATAGACATGCAAATACATGCAATATATTGCGAAACCATGTGAAACCAGCAACCAGTCCTTCAATTCCATCATTCAAAAGCATCGTGCTGCCAGTACGCCATGGGAACCGCGAGAGCTTCAGCGGGCATCAAATCTAGGATCGGTACGTGGCATATGCCCACGCCAGGTTGTTCAATTCTTGTGGTTTGAACCTCGTTCGGTTGAAGCTTAGCGTGCTGTGGGGAGTTCTCTATTTGAACTGATTTGCATGGAATTGGAAATTCGCACCAACGGACTAAGGCGAACATGACACCAGTGCAAACAAAAACCAAAAAACACCCATAACGTAGGTGTCAACCCTGGCTAAGCGACATGTTGCGACTGCTAGTCACTACCAATGGCTGGACTTACACATAGCCAAGGGCCAAACAAATAAATCTTCGCGATTGCTGCTTGCCTGCCGGATGCTGAGTAGGAGATAAATTCCTCACCCCTACTTGGCCCCTGCTTCATTACTTGGGTACTGAAAGGCACATACTCACCCACAACCATGTGAACATGTTTTCTGAAGCTGGGGCTCTGTTCTCCTTGTGGGACGCCTGATGTCCTAGGAACCTATGCATATATATATATATAGCATATACGTATACAAATCACAATTTCTAGAGACATTCATGATATGATCTGGATACACAATATGTGTGGTGCTGATCTTATGTGCCCACTGCACGACCCACCTCAACGCATCAAAGACTTCAGGATGCGGCATCTTCAAAGTCGCATGGGCCCAGGCGGTCTCGGAATGCATGGGGTCACAGACGTAGCCAACTGAAAATGTCGGGAAGACATAAGTCAACAGCATGTCGAATACAGAAATGTGAGTGCAACATATAATTACACGGGTTAAATAAATAATATATATTTATATTTATTTATCTATTTATTTATTTATCATATATTATGTGTATATATATATATATACATTGGCAACACCTAATCGATTCGCAAATCGAACCCTTGTGTCAAATCACCGCACTCAAAGTGCGAAGAATTCCGAGCTCTAAGGGTCCGACCATGGACAAGTTCTGCGGATCAAACTGCGAAACCTGCAACATCTTCCACACAGACATTTCATCAAGTTCCACTGTATAGCAAACCCCCCAAGGATAGAAAACTGATGCTTTCTGCCGGCTAGAATATATACATGTATATATAATTATATATATATATACCTGGATATTCATTGGTTACAAATTTCTTTCCAGGGCAGATTTTGGTTTGATTTCTGACCATTTTTTGGAGATTTACCCATTTCAAAATAAAAATGACCATTTCAAGAAAAAACATGCCA
>Ga0126342_10000032_pt1 | contig 68341 bp, 52 predicted proteins | sample Cyp1metagenome_FD_92528 | JGI IMG/M metagenome (GOLD analysis project Ga0126342, IMG submission 92528) | Coral microbial communities from Lord Howe Island, Old Settlement Bay, Australia - Cyphastrea 1 metagenome | ecosystem: Host-associated > Invertebrates > Cnidaria > Coral ...
TGTAGATTATATGTATATATATATATTGTAGATTATATATATATATTGTAGATTATATATATATTGTAGGTTATATATATATATTGTAGATTATATATATATATTGTAGATTATATATATATTGTAGGTTATATATATATGTATATTTTAGGTTATACATATATATATATATATGCATACAAATAGATATAGGTATATGTATATATGATATGTACGATATAATATAGACGTGTATGGGAATGATTAACCAATGAAAATTATGCGTTTAAATGAGGCATACATCTTGGCCCTCATTTGATCCGTGGAAATTGGGGCAGTGCATTGCCTTGCTCAAGTCTCAGCACTGTACTACACTATACAATATGAAAACTAATGACATCTCAAAAAGGTGTTGTGATATCACAAGAAAAAAGATGCGGTGTCACTGATAATGTAGCAGCCAAATCAAGTATCTATATAGGGGGGTCTATAAAGGGGGGGGTACCCAAAATGGATGGTATATAATGAAAAACCTTATAAAGATGGATGATTTAGGGGTACCCCTATTTCAGGAAACCTCCATATGTCACCTTGTACAAAGGGCAAAGCCCAATGAAATCCAGGAGTATCTTTCCCAGAATATTGGTGATCTTGATCTCATAGTTTCAGGGGGTTATACATGCTGGCTTGACATTTCCTACAATAAGAGTTTGTGGATTTGGATAAATTGTGGCATTATGCGGCATTTGCAAATAAGGAATCTGAATACATGATCCACTTCGAAGAGCTTGGAACCACATGCTCTAGAAGGCTGAAATCAGACTTTTCTGAGTGGCTAAGCTTGTCCCTGTCCCTGAAAAATGGTCCACTTCCCTTGTGCCTTCGTGGAACTCGCACCGCAACCCATGGAAGTCGCAAGTGGGTGAACAAAGGAGGTAGCTGAGCTAAAACGCTCTGCTGCGCATGTCCAACATGTCATCTAGCCATGGAAAATCATCCCTAAACGCCCCAATAAAAAACGCCCTGGTTGTCGGGTCAGCCCCAAAGTCACCATGGTGGATGTGACCCGCAGACAACCCAGATGGTAATTACCATCAATCCACCGTGGCGGGCAGCGCTTGGTAGTTTCATAGGGAATGAGGGAACGCGACAAGGAACGATTCTCCAAGTAACGACTGTTTAGAATCATCCCGGCCCATTCCCTACTACAAAGCAGTGCTAGTGTTGTTTCAGATTTCTATCTTTGACCCCTGTGGAAAAAGCAGACACTCCACTGACAAATTTCTGTCGCTTCGGAAGGGGAAGATGTTGGGGGTCCAAACTTCTGGATCCTCCAGGCGTGTTTTTTAAAAGGGCCCAGCAACATTGCGAAGTGGCGAACTTGACTTATTTTAGAAGACTGGTAGGGTTATCTCAGCATTGTTTTACAAGACTGGTGTATCCCCCCATCTGCTAAAGGTTAAAGCTAGGATTTCCTTAATCTTGGGCGAAGATTAAGACAAACCCAACCATCATACTAAGTTTGGTTACAAATCCCTACTATATCCCTCAAAAATATCTCTATTGCATTTCCATATTTCGAAGTTGCTATCATCATCCATCATCATCCATCCTTTCGAAAAACGCCATCAACATGTTCCTGGGGATTCCTGGCGTCTCCCAGCCATCTTTACCCGGAAACCCATGGCTTTTTCCACATCTTTTAACGCTTTTAACGGGCTCCCCGTTGTTTTTCCGTGGCTCCACACCAGACCAGGGCCGTCCAGCCCTGGTCGTCTCTCGCATCTACGTAGGCTCCGTCTTGCAAGGCCTGATCGGCCAAGCCATGGGGAGATCCGGAGATTATATATATATACATATGTATATGTGTATATATATATATGTAATATGTGTATGTAATATGCGTATAATATCTGGTTAAGTTATATGTATGTAATATGTAACTATATATATATATACCATCTGGTTATTTAACATAGCGAACTGGAAAATCACCATGCTATTAATAGGTAAATCATCTATAAATGGTCAGTTTCCATGGCTATGTTAAATTACCAGAGGGTATACTATATATATATATGAATATGTGTATGTAGATGTATATATAATGTATCATGTGCACATGTGTATACATATATATACACATATAATCATCCTAAAGTAGATAGATAGAATATGAGATTTTCATCCAAGATATGCCCATAACTTCGTGATGGTTTTTGAAATGTACATACTCTATCTACGACAACAGGATGATTACATAGTATCATATATTGTACAGCATTGTATGCTATATATATATATATATATATGTTATATGTATGTATATAACATATATGTATCATGAAAAAACAACATGTTTTATCATTCGTATCAGGATATGTAGTTGATAAGTCTTTTTGATAGCTAAATGTTGCTCAAAAGAACAACTGCTCCTTTGTGGTCCGAAAACCATGCTTGTCCGCCTTTTCGATCTCTCCATTGACGTAGAACATATGCCCAAAGGCCCATGTGTTAGAGATGGCTTTTCCCGATTGACAACAGGGACTCCTAGTGGCTCTCGCGGTTGGTTGATATACGTATATTAGATATCTAAAATTATATTATATTATGTAGAGAGAGAGAGAGAGAGCTGTGTGTGTATATGTATCTATGTGTATTCCCTGTTGTTGTTTAACATTGCTATGAAAAGTGGCCCATTTGTAGATGGTTTATGATTACTCACCTATCAAAAATTTTGATTTTCCATAGCTACGTAAAATAACCAGATGGTAAATTGCCGAGAACAAGGTACTACAATCCGTACCAAACCCTGGTCAACCAGGCCTTGCTCACAACCCAGATCATCCATAGTAACATAGTATAGTCATCAAGATTTAGCTCCTCCATGTAGTTCAATATGCCAGCGCTGTGGATAATACCCAGCAATAAACCTATTTGGGGATGGTAAACATAGCACCCATAAAAATGGTGATGACTTGGGGATGGTTTATGACATTGCGTTTACCACACATTCATCCCAAAAAAACAATACAACATATACAAGCCCATATCGTGGCAAAATCGGTATTTTGATGATAATAAAAGCATTTATAGATGGGATATTATATATATATGATGATGATAATCATAATATATATATATCGATGTTCATCATCCACTATAATCCTATATATACAATAGTATCTGGTTGGTGGTATACCTACCCCTCTGAAAAATATGAGTTCATCAGTTGGGATGATGAAATTCCCAATATGATGGGAAAGTCATTCAAAATTCCATGGTTCCAGTCACCACCAACCAGTGATTTACCATTATTATATCCATCTGGTTATTTGGAACATCCATCTGGCTGAATTATAAGATCTATTCACTAACCTGCAGGATGGTGCCCCCCCAAATTTATAATAGTGTGATATAAATCCCGTATTTTGGTGCTCGAATCCCGATTTTCGGAGCGCCTGAACCACAGCCTCTTTGTTTCCACCTCGGTCAGGAGATGGTGAATCCCATTGCTGGGAAAGGAAGTATGTGGAAAAATGACGATAGTCACAGCAATGATTGGGGGTCACAACAATCGTAACACATCAAGTGGCATTTTTTCAATAGCTCTGATTGTTACGATTGCCACTTGAGATTAAAAAAAAAGTGCCGAGGTCGCATAGTGGAAAAATATGTGGAACACTACCTCAATCATAGGAAAGTATCCACAAAACAGCGCAGAAGTCGTTGGCTTCACATCTGAAAAGCTAGCTTAGAGCTGCTTACGAAATCACTGTCAGTTTCAGAAAGCTCAGAAGTGGCGGTCGAAGCGCGAGTTGGTCAAAAAATGTCTGGTGCTGAGTTGGTCGCCAGTTCGATGGATTTTTTGCAATCATTTCTGGCTTCCTACTAATGTGGGTAAAACAATGTCATGTTTACACCCATGACTGTGAATGGTAACCATACCACCTATAAAACTGGTGATTGGATGGTTTAGATATCACCCACTGTGTCCTGATGAACATTCCATCAAATACCATGGAAATCACCATTCAATGACCATTATATTCCCGTTATATTCCATGGAACTCCCATCAAAATCTCATCAAAATCGCATTAGATCAAAGAAAATCCAATCAAGGTCTCATGAATTCCTATTAAATCATATTAAATCACCATGTTGGCATCGCATTCCTGCTGGAAAATCGGCCCGTTGCCAATGCGTCATTGGCGTCGAGACAGGCCACGCTGTGCGGCTTGCAGCAAGGCTTGGTTTCTCTGTTCCGCCTGGCAACAGGAAAAGGGGTCAAGCAAAAAAAAGAGGGAACGACAATACCAGTAACAGATACCCTCTGGCTATGACTAACATAGCCATGGGAAATGGCCCATTTATAGAGGTTTACCTATTAAAAATGGTGATTTTCCATGGCTATGTTAAATAACCAGATGTTACAATGGTCATTTCAGGAACCCAAATTGGAGGTACCTACCATATATAAGGCCTATATAAGGCCGATGTAAGGGAATATCCCCACAAAATATGGCCTTATATGGTACAGTACCTCCATTTTAGGATCCTGGAATGGCCATTGACAGTAACAGATAATATATATGTTACTGGTATATGGCATAAGTTGATTCCCATTCATATTACAAGTTACTACATATAATATGTTAAATATGTTACAAACAAACAGATCATATATGGCATATCCAATGTTGATTCCCATTCAGTGGCATATCCAATACCAATATATGGCATATCCAGTGGCAGATAATATATGGCATATTCATACTTTATATGATTTATATGCAACAAAGAATATTGATAAGTCCAGTAATCCAGAACAAAATATTGCCAACAAAAAAAGGACGCGTCACCGCGTCAATAAAGTCTTGCCTTTGACGAAGCAAACAGTGCTGTAAAGAGTGTCTAGTCATCTAAAGAGGGTGATGCGCTCTTTGGCAATCAAACATGGCTGGCTGGAAAAAAAATGAAAAAAAACATATCTGGTTGGTGGTTTTAACCATCTTGAAAAATATTAGTCAGTTGGGACGATGACATTCCCAATATATGGAAAGTCATAAAAGCCATGTTCCAAACCACCAACCAGATATGTTATAGTAAAACTATCTCTGAATGACATTTTTATGGCGATCTTCTGTCACGTAAGACTACTGGATGGTCTGTCACGAATTTTGCTTCCTGCTGCTTGGAGGAGCATTCAAAAAAAAAATCGTCAGTGATTTTTTTCACCATACTTCTAAAGCATTTTTGGATGGAATAATTACTCTCTGGTTATGACTAACAGTTCGCCATGGTTTTTCGATGGCCCTAATCGAAATAGATGGTTTACCTAGCTATATAGCATGGTGGATCTTTCCATGGCGAACTGTTAGTCATAACCAGATGGTAACCCATGAATTTATGGGGGGCATTCGTTCTAACCAGGGGTCTGAACCACGATTCCACGATTTCTCTACGATGATCCTCCAAGTACCTACTGGTTCAGTCAGCCCGGTTCACGACCAAGCCACTTGGTAGCGACAGTCCCAGGTCGGATTGTTAAGGGATTAACAAAACATGCCTGTAGGTGTCGACCTCGTAACCTATATCATCATGTAGATGTCGAACATGAAAATAATCAGCAACCAAAAAGAAAAGTCAATTGCCACTACTTCAGTAGATTTTGGGTTGCTTGGGTTGCCTCGATCCCAAGTCCTAATTGGCTTCTTGGTCAAGGCACTCAAGGCCATAGAAACCACCTACAAACCCCCCAAAAGTGGCTATCATTGACCCATAGACCGTAGCTTGGAGCAACCTTCCGCAAATACCCCTTAAACATCATTAACCATCATTAAAGCCTATTAAAGTCCCATTAGCCATCATTAAACCATCATTGATTCGTACCAAACCCCATGAATTCCAGTCGCTATCAGCCACCCCAACAGCCGGCGAGAGATGCGTTTTTCGATGTCCAACGCCTCGAGCAACGCCATTCGGAGTTCCAGGTGGTCTTGCCTCAAGGACGACAGGGACCGAAATGAAAAGATCCCCCCCACAAAAAAAATGGATGATTGTAGAAAAATTGCCCATTGAATCCCATTTATAATGATGATTTTCCCAGCTATAAAGGGACACTAGGTCCGAAAAGGGACACTAGGTCCGAAATCATGGAAAGCAGTTGGGTTTTATGATGTTTTATGAAACCACAGAGGTTTTTCAAAAGGTAAAGAAACATCGGATTGATTCACCATGATTCACAAAAAAATGCTGAAAATGCTTTGATCTTCACCTGGGTACTGGAAAATCATCTGCTATCCTAACAAGAAAAATCTTCGTGCATGACCATCATCTCTGGTGTTAGAAACTCTACGCTCCCAGGTCACCTCCCAAAATTAAAAAAAAAAAAAATCCGGATTCAGGGGTTGTGAAAACCCCATCATCCCCAAATGCTCCATGTATGGAATATTTACCTACATTTACCCCAAAAATGACCCAAATGTAGGTAAATATTTGGAGCATCTGGGATCCACTGTAAAAATGATCTAAAATGATTAAAAATGTGATTTTGGGGGCCCTGTTCGGGAGGTTTTACCATGTTTTACCATTGGTGGCATCCAGAAAGCAGTTTCCGGGCCCAACAAAATCGTTCCAAAAAGGACAAATGGTTTCTCTCCGGTAATTCATTCAATATCTAAGAGTAGTTGAATAGAAACGGAAATCATGTCATGGAATTATACGAATGACGTATAATTATGAATAATGTCATGGATGTTTCAAAAGGCCTAGAAAATCCTAGAAATGGAACATCCGCCATAAGCATATCCATGTATTATCATTAGTCTTTCCCGCAAAGGAGAAGAATTTTCCAATTGCTACTTTTTCTCGCCAAAAATAAACACGTGAGACGTGACCAAAACAGATGACATTTCTGAGGCTTAAGAAAATGTGACTCTCGTCCCATACACATGAACGTTTGCAAGTACACATAATATAGCGGCAGTAAGTATGCTATGTATACCTCACTGATCCTACATGACTTCGAATGGTTGAAGCAGACACTGACCGCATGACTATTGAGGTGCAAACACGTTCGTTGGTCAGGAAAGAACCACAGCTTTTGTTGGAGAAACCGTCGTCGATTTGTCGATGTGGCGTGGGGCTGAAAATGGAGACCCGAATGACCATTTACCATCTGGTTATTTAACAGTTCGGCATGGAAAGATCCACCATGCTATTAAGAACGGTAAACCATCTATTTCTATGGGCCATTTTCCATAGCTATGTTAGTCATAACCAGAGGGTAACTTAGTCATAACCTGACCATTGAACTGAGAAAATGATATGATTAGCACAGATTTTTCACTGGGCAGAGTATATAGGACTTAGGAATTGCCTCTTCCGCCTGACATCACGAACTTCTCAAAAAACGACCGGTGAGAAAAAAAAACACCATGGCCATTCAACACCTGGCGACACTGACAAGATTTGGGTTTTGGGTACGGGAAACTGGGAAATTGGGCTTAGATTTGCAGGCTGGGTAAGCCCAGTTACAAGTTCTTTTTCTCGCGACAACTTGAACCCGACACGAGCACCCAAGCCTTGGCCTTTTTCCAAGATGTTCCAGCCAGGCTTATAGCCCACTACCCTCCAGTAAATTAACATAGACCCTGCCAGTCATCGGGGTTCGAAGACTAGTACTACAAATTGGTCATTTTCAGGGTCCAACTGTTGATTTACCAGGGGGTAAGTGAACCATGAATAATACCCATATCCGATCCCGTTGGTTGGCCAACAGGTATCCTATGGTTTAAGTAGAAATCCCCAAAGAATCCAGATCGGACAATGACACACCGTGACCAATCATGTTTGGGCTTGTTTGGGGGATTGCGGGTTATATATCCTGTTATACTACCTAGATTACAATTATGTTAAGCAATGGCATTGTTTTTTCTCTGTGCAATATGTAGTTGTTGGTTAAGTATCCCCAAATTTGTTGACAGATAATTTCCCTTCAAATCCCTACAGATGGTCAAATCCCCATTCGAAATCCCATCCAACCATGTGTATCAACAAATCCCATCACATACCGGTATCGCATGAAAGTCCCATGAAGTTCCCATTAAAGAAAGATCCGGAAAAAAACGCTAAAAACCGCGGGACGCATGATCCGCCACGGCCAGGCCAAACTTGTCGCAAAGGTTCAGGTCGAAGCCTGGCTTTGTGGGAAATCTCCATGGCAACATTGGAATATCCATGGAAATATAGATCTACCCTCTGGTAAATCAACATAGACCCTGGCAGAAAACGGGGTTGGAAGACTAGTTTACATTAAAAATGGGCTATTTTCAGGGTCCAACTGTTTATTTACCAAGGGTATATTCCATTGATCCATTGATATTCCATTAATATTCCAATATCTATATAATTTTGATCCATTAATATTCCAATGGATCAATTAATCTATATGATATTAAATGGAATATTCCATTGATATTAATTTAGATTCAACCTGATTCAATTATAGTGGAATATCAAATGGAATAAACCGTGGGAATGTAAAACCTCATTAAAATTTCTACATCATTGGAACATTGGAACATCTATAAATCTGGGAATATCAATGGTATAAGCACCAGTTCTCTTTGGCGAATAATCTGGATTTACCCTCTGGTAATTTGTTACATAGCTATTGAAAATACCCCAGTTAGTTCGTTGATTTACCTATTCGAAATGGTGATTTTCTATAGTTTTTTGTATGTTTGCCAGAGGGTAGGTCCATGATGATTCCCCAAATACCCATGCTATCCCCATTGTATTGCCAAGAAACATCCCCATTTTCCCCATATAGTGGGATGATTCCCCGGAATACCCACAAATCACCATAGTAATGGGATACTCACCATATGATATATATATATATATAATATGTCTGTATATATATATATGTATATATTTGTATGGTGTATATATATATACATACATACATACATACATACATATATTAATATACAAATATTAATATACAAATATATATATATATATATACCGTCCAATAAATTAACAGCTCGAATTCGACCCTGAAAATAGGTTTTTTTGTGGGAAGTAATCTTCCAAACCCCAACTCATGGCAAGGTCTATGTTTATTTTCCTGGAGGGTACATGGAATAGACAATAGAAGTAGAATAGGAGCAACGCATTTCCATGAATAATAGGACAATAGTCCATGTGTCCCATTCATTCCATAAATGTGTTAACCAAGAAATGGAATAAATGGAATGAATGGGATAAATGCAGGGATATATCTGGGGATGACATGGTGGTATAACCGACCATAATGAGATATGGGATATTTAATGGGATGTAGGATTTTTACGGGGTATAAATTGAATATTCCATGTCTCCAACTAACCAATCAACCCTGCCATGAGTTGGGAGTTGGAAGACAAGTCTGTCATCTAAAAATCAGCTTCGCACTGAGGTATACTGAGGTTCTACCTTCAGTGGGGGTAGTCATAGGGATCTCACGGATTAACCAGCCATGTGCAGTTAAATATCTCCATGGGGAATAGTTCACCATGTCCAGCAATTATGTGGCGTTCCCGTCTCATTTGATGGGGATATCTTGTGGCAATATGTTCACCAACAACGATGAGGGAAATAAAAAAAATGCGATACGAGAATGATAATCAACGTATGAGGATGTTAAGTAAACATTTTATGGGAAGATCATGGAGATATAACTGGAACTTCACCAACAAAATGGTGTGTGTGTGTGTGGGCTTGTCAGACGGTGGCTGTACCCATTGTAATTCTTCACGAACGATGGGTTGTAAACCATGGGAATTGTGGCCGCCCAGCGTTGGACAAACCCCAGACAGGGATCAAATTTCACAGCCGGGACCTCAGAGTTCGACTGGTTCAGCCTGAAAATGATGGCTCTTTTCGTGAAACTCCAAGGAACACCTCCCAAGATGACCCCGACCCCAGCCATGAATACAGTAATCCCATGATGTTTTCATTGCAGGGTCGCCATTGTGGATTCCAAGTCAGCCCAAGCCCGCCTTTATCCAGCAACACCGCCAACCTTGGATGTGATGGAAGCAAGAGCATCAGGTATGTGATGGCTCTGTGGCGGAGACCCCATTTTACAAACACGTTAGGAGGACTAAAATGATGATAAAATCTGATAAAGAAGAGGACGTTGAGGTTCAAAATATTGAGACCTTAAGATCCTTAAGTTCAGTGCATAAACATATGGCTATGAGTCAAAACCCCACCTAAAATAGCTGTTGAAAATGGATGTGAATAAACCCCCAATATGGCAATTTCATAGGTCTTGACCCATCCCCATTCCCCAGATCACGCGGCTTGTGCCGTTGCAACCGTTGACGCTCCATGGGATTCGGGGGCCATGTTACCTATTCGTCAAGCGAAAATAGATTGACGACCACCACAAAAGCTTGGCAATTTGGATGTGTCTGAAAATAGTGTACCCCTAAACCCAATGGTTTTGCTGATCATTATCCCTATGAAATGGCTATTTCATTGGGAATATACCTTATTTTCAGACAAACCCATTTTCTGGCACATGTGAGTATCTGGTTGGTATACCTACCCCTCTGAAAAATGATGGAGTTCGTCAGTTGGGATGATTATTCCCAATATATGGAAAAATAAAAGTCATGCTCCAAACCACCAACCAGTTATGATGTTGAAATCGTCAGCTACACAAAAAAGTATGAAATTCCGACCATTAAGTTCAGACTCCCAGCGATTTACTGTCACTTAGCATCATCCCAGCCATTCGTTCGTTGTGTAGTTGCGGTCAAAACTGAGTATCCGAAAAAATTAAGCTAGTGAATGTTGAAAAGACGCATTTTACGTGCTCGCAACGGCCTTACACCGCATATCCTCCGGAAATCAAGCCTGGCAATGGAAAATCCCCCATTGAATTCAATGATGTTCGCATTTAGTTCAATGATGTTCCCATTAAAATCTCCATTTATAGGGGTTTTTCCGTGATTTTCCCATATGTTCCTTGATTTTCCCGTGGAATTTCCAATGGATTTCCATGTTGATGACACCGCGATGGTAGTTTGTTGGACGCTCCACAAAAAATCCCCAGCCATGTTGGTTGGCGTCCGTACGCTTCAGAGTGGCCATGCTTCGCAGCCCACATGGCCTAACCAAGGAGTAGGCCTGCCTCAAATCTGGCTTTATCCATGTTTACTCTCAGGATCGGGACCCCTTGGAATTGTGGCTGAATTGAATATATGGCTGTTAAATTCTCAGTATTCTACATATTCAATTCCCATCTACATACTAGAGATCTATAAAATGTAGATTCATTTATTCATATTCTATTCCCATCATCATATATACATTTATTTATAAAATGATATACCCTCTGGTAAATTAACATAGCTATGGAAAATCATCGTTTTTCATGGGTAAATCCACGAACTAAATGGCAATTTTCAATAGCTATGTTGACATAATCAGAGGGTATATCCCATTAATATCCCATTATTTCCCATTAAAATCCCATTAAATCCATTATAGATCCTATTAAATCCACTATAAATCCCATTAAATCCACTCTAAATCCCATTAAATCCACTATAAATCCCCATAGAAATAGATGGTTTACCTCTTAAATCATGTAGATGTCCCATGTCCCCAGGATATCCCCGGGACCATCCCATCCAGGCGCCGCATCGAAGCACCCTTCGCCTCGGTGCGTCCGTCCACGTCTTGCACTCCCACCGTGGCTTTGGCCGCGATGAGAGTGACGGCCACCTGCGGAAGTGGCACCGGAAGTGGCAACACCTGAAAAAAAAATAGGTCTTCTATAAGCATAGTCGACCATAGTTGTAACTGATTCTGATTCTATAGCTAGTTGTATCTGATTAGTAGGTAGTTGTAACATGTTGTAACTGATTAGGAGCTAAATGTAACATGTTGTAACTGATTAGTAGCCTATGTAAGTGTTGTGTTTTTGTTGGTAGAATGGAAAAAGAGTGGGAAAATAACAACGGGCCGGGCCCCCGTTGACCACAGCTAAAATCAGTAATTAGAAGCAGGTGGAGAAAGCTGAACTAAGCACAGGGGCCCCGAAACATGCAGCGAAAAAAGTGTAAATCAGCCATGTTGAAGCAATAAACATGGGGATTTGAAAAGGATTACCCTCTGGTTGCTTAAACATAGTGGAAAATTGCCTATTTATAGATGATTTATGATGATTCACTGATTTACCATCAATAAAAATATTTACAAAATGGTGATTTTCCAGTTCGCAAAGCGTTAACCAGAGGGTAGATAAGAACATGCCAGATAGATCTTGCTTGAGCTGATCTCTTCATTTTTTCGGAAGTCCACCTTTGGGCTAGATAAACCGGGAATCATAACCTGAAAAAACACCAGTTGCAACAAGTGAATCATGGACAAATGGTGATCTGGTTGGTGGTATACCTACCCCTCTGAAAAATATTAGTCAGTTGGGATGATGAAATTCCCAAGATATGGAAAAATAAAAGCCATGTTCCAGACCACCAACCAGAGTGAATCATGGAGAAATGGGTTTAATTTATTTTGGGGCAACCTGGAGATATGATAACGATGCAAAAAGAAACAAGAAACGTGGTTAAAATATGGCACCATTTTGAGGTAAGTGAACGCAACTGCGACAGGAGCCCGCAAAAAACACCTACGACCTGCTCTGCTTGTCGGATTGGCAAGCTCCAAGATTAGTACCAAAATAATTTTCTTACAGCAAAGCCGAAGAAGAATCAAGAAGATACAAGTAGAGTAGAATCATTATAAAATCCTGGCAAATTACTGTTCTGTCTCTTTTTGAGGGGTTGCTATAAGGATCCGCGCCAAGCCTTGCTTGTATGGTTTCCAGTCACTTTTGACGTGGCCTTTCCAGTAGACCGTGTGTTGGTTCGACCATGATCCCAAAATTATTAGGGGGGTTATCTATCGTTGTATCCCCACGAAAACCCATGGAACAAAAACCTCTTGATGGATTGAAGCCACGTTTCCTGCTTAGCTTGACCAAAATATATCAAAATATCATATAAAACATATACATCTATATACATCTATATATTTACATATATATATATATATCTTTGGGATATACCAATACATATGTATATATATATATATATCATATATCATATATTAGCTGAGGATCTCCCATGAAAATCACCCAAAAAAATCACCCAACATCTACAGTATCCATGCAAGGCGTACGCTGGCATGACCACCGGAACAGGCCCAGGTCAGTGGGGTCCAACCTGGTGGGTGGGAAATGGGTGAAATGATCTTTGGGGCCCACTGAAATAGATGAAAATATGGGAGAATTCCAGGAGAATTACCCTCTGGCTATGACTAACAGTTCGCCATGGAAAATCACCATGCTATTAATAGGTAAACCATCTATTTCTATGGACCATGGCTTCCATGGCTATGTTAAATAACCAGAGGGTATGGAATGAGGAAACTATGGGAGAATCATAGGACATATTATGATATAATATGATATATTAATGGACATATTACCTTGAAAATTCCTGAATTTGACTTTCTCGGCTTGTGTCAATGGTGTCAACGAACGGGGTGAAACACCTGCAATGACTGTCCTCCTTTCCTGGCGCTGCCGAAGCGGCATGAGAAATTTTGGGGAACTAATACCTGATTGGTGGTATACCTACCCCTCTGAAAAATGATGGAGTTCGTCAGTTGGGATGATGAATGTTCCAATATATGGAAAGTCATAAAAGCCATATTCCAAACCACCAACCAGATACTAACTATAATAACTATATGTGGTAGATGTGCCAAAAATAAAGATCCCAAATACTTCGTGGAATATCCCAACTGTATACTTGGAGACTTCAAATCAAGACTGTTTCTGGCCGGCCATGGTTTCCAGTTTCGCTGCAAGAATTCCCAGAGGGTAAGCATCATGGCCATTCACTCTCAATGAAAAATCACACTAAATCCCGGTTTAAAAACAAAAAATAAAAATAAACATTCAAAAACACATGAAATCAAAAATCCATCAATCATGGGATTTCATCAATCACACTATCCCAGGGACTATCCCATCAAAAATACCATGGAAATCCCCTGCAGGATGGGGCCCCCCAGTTATAAGTTGGTTTATAAACCCCATTAACCATAGTTATCTATAGTTATATCTACCATAAACCATAGTTAAGCCATTTATAAACCAACTTAGTTATCTTGGGGGCCCCATCCTGTATGATTGATGGATTTTCGACCCAGAAATCTGGTCGAAACCCAGATCGCCCGCGACTCGGGTCCCGGGCCATTCTTGTTCTTCCCATCCAAAACCGCTCGCCGGGGCAGAAGCAGTTTGACCTTGGCGAAGTTTTTTCGGAGTTCACCCGAAAAAAAAACAAATTATCAGAATGGAATGTAAGTATTATGCTATACAATAAATAGTATCTATTTGTATTATGATATATATATAGTGATTAATAGTGGTGATTAATGGCTGGTTGGTGGTATACCTACCCCTCTGAAAAATATGAGTCAGTTGGAATGATGAAATTCTCAATATATGGACAATAAAATTCATGTTCCAAACCACCAACCAGTAAGTATTCCCCTCCACAGGGTCTATGTTAATTTACCAGGGGATATGATATGTAATAGTATCTATTTGTATTATTATTATTATATATATACATATGTGTACATCCAAGTAATTCAAGTACTCACCAAATTATTATGGAATGTATAATAAGAGATATGTGTGGATGGTTGCGAAATCCTGCACCACCTGGGATGGTAGAGAGCCTATAAACAATGGGATGTTTACCATCTATCAGCTGGTGCAGGATTTCGCAACCATCCACCGTACGTGTATGTATGTACTTGAATTACTTGAAGATGTTTATTGTGGTGTGTACATTGTATGTTTGTTGTCTGTACGACATGGAATATTGTGTTAGTGTGGTATAGATTGTTGACATTATGGACATGTGTGTGTGTGTTCGATACAAATAACATCAAGCAAACATACTACATATGTATACTTAGATATCATCAGGTGCTGTGTATACCTACATACATATGCTGGCTGAAGTCTCCGTGAGGTCTTTGGAATTCGAATTCATCCAGATGGTATACCCATAATCCCCAATGATTCCATGTGTATGTGTGTCTCTGTGTGTGTGTGTATCAATCCCCAATGATTCCATACATATCTATATATATATAGAGAGAGATATATATATATATATAGATTTACATATGCATATATATATATACATAGATATAGCTACATATATATATATGTAGTGTATCCAGCATATCCACAACAAATATCTCCCGTATCACCGGAAAATGCTTGGCCTTCGCCTGGGCCTGGACAAACTCATTGAAGCCGCCCTTGGCCGAGAGGTGCAGTGCCGTGTTGCCCATCTTATCAGGCGCCTAGGAGAAGTGTGTCAGATGGAAAAGCCGATGGGAAAATTGGGGGTATACACTTGCGGTACCCCAAATCCAAAATTAGACTATGAAGGAGACATTAATGGGAGACTTACCCTCTGGTAATTTAACAGTTTGCTATTGAAAATGGCCATAGAAATAGTGGATTTACCCATTAATAGCATGGTGTTTTTCCATAGTTATGTTAGTTTAATGGGAGACATCTGTGAAAAAAAAATCAGGGTGAAAAGATGTGAAATACCAAGTCTGAGCTGAACCTTCCCACCAGTTTACATCTCCTTTGGAGTCATAGAAAGGTACGTACCCGGCCTGGTAAACGTTAACAAAAAACTATGGAAAGATCCACCATTTTCAATGGGTAAATCCACTATTTCGACTGGGCCATTTTCAATAGCAAACTGTTAAATTGCCAGAGGGTAATTTCATAGTCAACGGAGTGGAGATCGACTCGGAATACTGGAACCAAAGTAATGGCCGGGAAGGCCGGGAATGCTGCAGAAAAATCACGTTCGGCGGGACCATTACTGGATTACCCCACTCAGTAAATAGGTTTTGGCACTGGCCGCGGCATGATGAAACACGAAGCAGAATTTTGTCTGGAAATTGGAGATTTAAAATTTAGTCTGAAAATGGACCCCCAAATGGTTAAATAAAGGCGTTTTCCCCACAATGATAATCTTGGTCAGTCTCCCTCAGTCTCCCTACTTTTGAACAAATCTAAGTTGATATGGTTGCTGATATAATTGTATCCCCTTGTATCTCTCTTAACCTCTGATTGTTTTTGGATGTTTTTTTGTATATCTTGGGGAAGCCGACCCTGCCCACACAGCGACCTGAGTTCCCCGCAAAGTCTGGATTTCTATCCAAAATGAGCGCAGCAATTTGTGTCTCGGCAGCGTTTCATCAGGGCTTGGCTCAGGGGTCACGGACTGGTGGCGGAACATGATCTTCCCCATGAATGGGTATATCCCCTGTGCGAAAATAACCCATGTTGTTCCAGAGTTGTATGTAACATTATATAAATTCTTGCAAAGTGCAATAGGAAACCAGATAGAATATTCGACATATATATACATATATGTATACATATACATATATATATATTATATTATATATACATGTATTATATATATACATATATTATATATACATATATTATATATATACATATTATATATATACATATATTATATATATATATACATATACATATATTATGTATATATACATGAGAAACGCCTATAGCCTATAACCGAATGATACAGGATACAGTTTTTGTTGTAGGATATCCCAGCAATGTGGAACCGGTCGCGCCCGGCTGGGATTCCAGACATCCCCGAGCCTAGCGCGCTGTGCTTCACCATGGCCAGGAACAGAAACGAGGAAAGTTGATACCCTCTGGTAAACTAACATAGCTATGGAAAATCACCATGTTTAATGGGAAAATCCACTATTTCTATGGCCATTTTCCATAGCAAACTGTTAAATTACCAGAGGCTAAGTGACAAAAACATGGCAATGAAAAAAAGAAGAGGAGACACAACAATCGTGGTCATGTAACCGAATCCGGAATGTGAAGGAATAGGTGGCAAGATCATCAGCACGTTTTGCGCGGGCATCTCCCCATGTCACCATGGCAGCATGTCATGATCCTGGGGACGTGATGGCTGATCTCCAACCATTTGTCCCAACACCTCGTGTTGATGGTATTGTTAAGATTCATCCCACCATACCCTCATATATCCCAGCAAATCCCGTACTATTCTTGGTCATTACTATCCCAATTCACCCATGAAAACTCATCCAAAAAACTGTTTAAAGCCAAAAGAAACATATTAAGAAACAGATTATCCTTCCCAGTCATGGGTGGTGCCAAGGGCATTGTTTTACCCACATCAATTCACCATGATTTGTCCAGCTATATAAACTATATACCATATATATAATCCATGAATCCATACTAATTCACCACCACCACTGTGGATGGTTGCGAAATCCTGCACCAGTTGATAGATAGTAAACATCCCATGATTTCTAGGGCTCCAAGCATCCTTTTGGTGGTGCAGGATTTCGTAATGATCCACCGTATGATCACTATTTCATTTCCTAAACTTAGGATTTAAGTCTCTATAGTGTCAAAACCAATGTATATCCATGTATAGATAATATTAAATCTACCAGCTATAGATGATTTTCCCAACTAGAATAGGAATGTCCGTTATAAATTTTAAATCATCCACATCTAGATAGGGAATTTCCCTTATAAACCATCCATTTGGGGTACCATTTCAGGAACCCCCCATATATGGGCCACGGTCAATATTTGGTATATAGCTCCAAGTCATCAATGTTTGAAGAGTGTATTGTTGTTTTTCAGGTTTTGGTATATAAGCAAATGTTATCGTTTTTTGAAGAGAGTATTATCGCTTTCCAAGCCCCAGCTCAATTTCAAAAAAACATGTCTCGAATACTACTCTCCATTCACCTAAATCTTGGCTGTTGCCCAAAAATATATGCCCCTACAAAAAATTCCCTATATAGATTTAGATAGGCATTTTTTTCCTTTTAAAAAAACAATATCCAGCTATTGGGGTACCATTAAATCCACTATAAATACCCATTAAATCCCATGAAATCCCATTAAATCCATTCTAAATCCAGCTATTTCACTATAACCACTATTAAATCCACTATAAATCCACTATAACCACTATTAAATCCAGCCTTTTGGGGTACCGTTTTTCAGGAACCCCCCATTTCGAAATGCCGCGAAGAAATCTCCACCTGGCAGCGAAGTGCAACGGCGTCAGTCCGAAGGTGGCATCTTCCGCCTCCACGCTGACCTGGTGGAAGAATCCATGGGGAAAAACGTGGAGAGCTGAGCAATCCATGGGATGCTTGGGATGTTAACTATGGGATATTAATAGTGGTTAATAGTGGTTAATAGTGGTTAACTAGTGAAATGTAGGGAACCCCAACATAGCTGACATTTATGGATGTTCATCCAAGTAAAATTGATCATACCATCTGGCTATTTGTAACAGTTCGCCATGGAAAATCACCATGCTATTAATAGCTAAACCATCTATTTCTATGGGCCATCGAAAAACCATGGCGAACTGTTAGTCATAACCAGAGGGTAACATATAGATGTTGACTAGTGAAAATTAGGGAACTAAATGGAACTAATGTGTTTTTTAAGATGTTCAACTATAGTAAACATGTTTGGAAACTTGAATGAGCATGTTTTTTTCAGAATTGAAACCTCTTTAACCAGCCGCGTGATGGGAGTCGGCAAACTAGCAACAAAGCACAAATTGGGATTCCAGTGATTCCGGCTGATGGATTCTCGATCAACAAAGTCTTGTACCTTCAAACATCTTCAAACACTGGGGAAACTGAATCCACATGGATAAGTGGATTATATGGAATATGGATTATCCATGTGGATGACTGCGTCAAAATTGCGCGAATCCATATGGGAATCCATATATACATATATGATCATATATGTTGCTAAATGAGAAGTGGAAGCTGAGGTAACAGGGGTATATTAATGGATAAGTTCAACATTGGACTGTTCCTGCAGCCAAAATGGCGAGCAAGATCCGCAACATTTTTTTGGAATATCACCACAAACTATGCAAGCTATGCAAGGTGGGGTCATCAGTTTGTTAGCCAGGTTGGTTTCTGAGTAGCTCAAGCGCATTTAACTATGGTTTTTATGGTAGATGTATAGATCATGTTGGTTTTATAAGCGAACTTATAACTCGACACCACCCTGTGGGGAGTTTCGCAAACCAAAGCTGAAAGTTGGTCAGCTGACGGTTGGAACATGAAAGAATATCAAAGAATTGAGCCATGAAAGTTATACCCTGGCTGGTTGCCCTCTGGAAATTTAACAGTTTGCTATTGAAAATGGCCCAGTCGAAATAGTGGATTTACCCAGCTAGAAAATGGTGGATCTTTCCAGTTCGTTTTTTGTATGTTTACCAGAGGGTAACCGAGTAATTTCTTAGGACTTATATGACCTAATTTCTGGGGATTCGATGACTACCATAGTAGGGACCCCATCTGGGGTCAACCCCCATGGGCCCGTGGGCTGCGCTTGGCTGGATCCGGCGGAGAAAAAAATCAAACGAACACAGAGGAAGTTAGATAGAGTTTTGTTCAACATTGAAATTTGGGGTCTGGGGTGGCAAAACTTGGTAGATGTCTGTAGGGTTTGATTTTTTTGTCCATCTACTGTACGTTCAACCTCTGTCCAACAAGTATGGTCCCTTGGTGGGATTTGGAGAACTATTTTTATATACAGTACCCAAAGCCAACAGCAAAGATGGGGGCCTTTACTCTTGCCAATAAATATGCATGGGTATCTGCTGATATCTTCTATCACTAAGGGGGAATTTCAACTAAGCATGGAGAGTAGAATCACTGCAACAACCATGGGCACATCACCAAAAACAATAGTACTGCCAACTCGGAGCAACATAGGCTTTTCAGAACAAGAGTTGCAAACACTCACTGGGAGTGATAATTTTTTTAGAGGGAGCTTGAAATAGGAAGCCCAGCACTGTGTTTCATTCGATTCTGAGGGTTACCAGGGTTGAACACCAAGTCCTTGGGAGCATGGGTCATCCACTCACGAAAATTTCGATTCACCGAACGTCGTTTCTGCACTTAAAATGTCGCAAGCTTTTCCAGCTATGTGCACCTTGCTACAAAGAAGTTGTTTTGGATTTCTGCATCAAGCATAGTTTTTGACTGTGCCACACCTTGGGCTTGGTCAAAAGCTGCTGCACCAGCGCGATGTCTGGCCTACCAAATGGGTACATGCCAAACATACCTAATGTTATGGCAATGGTATGGCAGATTCATGGCAAAATCAGATTTCAGTGTGGATATGGTATATATACCTATACATAGGCAATATATGATATGTGGGTCTGACAGTAGAGTATCTTGATAGAGAAGATTAGGTCTTTAACCAGTTGATTTTGGGATATCCGATGAAATCGGACAGCTGGTTCATTCGAACAAAATGGAGTGCCGGAGATTGGATTCCCTAGAAACTTGATTACCCTCTGGTAAACATACAAAAAACTATCTAAAGATCCAGCATTTTTAATGGGAAAACTCACTATAAATGGCCATGTTCAATAGCTATGTTAAATTACCAGAGGGTAACGATTACTAATGGCTACTTGCCACATCTGCAAAATCTGGCAAATGGGATCTAGACTTAACAATTCTCCTGGTTTCAAAATGGATACGGAGGTGGGTATGACTGGTACATACTGGTATATATTCAGTCGGCAAATTGCCAAAGTGGATGGTGCATTTCACGGAATTCACTGATGAAAAACATTGAAAAGCGATACAGTACATGTTCCATGTTCCATTGCGAGTATTGAATACACACTCTTACTTTTTGGTTGATTCCATTGAAATTCTGGTTGGGAAACATGGTTTTTGCTTTGTCATGGATTCTACATGCGTGACCATGATGACATTTTTTTTAAAAAAAAAGAAGATTATTCAAGGGCAACCGCGGCAGGGACTTGCATTATGACATCATTGTCATTGGGAGGTCAAATTTTGCAGCTCCCATACTCATTGTCCTTAAGCAATTGGAAGCAATGGTTACTTCAAAAAGTGCTGCAAAGGTTTGAAGTCATTTAAAAAAATGACCTGAAAAATAATTTTTGATACTTCAAAAAGCAATGGTTTGTGTTGAAGTACCCGCCTTTTAAGGCACCGAATTGTTGTCACTGAGACTGGCACTCATCAGCCGACATGCATTCCACCAGTGCATTCTCCTCAGAATCAACTGCCAAGGATTCACAAGCCCCGATTCACAAACCAGGTGGATTAATAAGTTCATAACCCATAAGAATAGTCCATTATATAATAACCCATGGTGGATTAATAACCTATTATAATCCATAATAATCCATAATAATTCATTCCATAATAACCCATAATATTCCATAATAACCCATAATAATCCATAATAACCCATAATAACCCATAAGAATCCAACATTAACCAGCCAGCGATTTCTGTTTGATCTGCTGGTGGCACGTTGGGATCCCGGCGTTGTTGGCCACCCACAAGTGGTCTGGATGACCCTTCACGGCCAATGCCCTGGGCGCGAAAAGCATAGGATTTTATGGTGGTTTAATGGGATCTAGTGGGATTTATAGTGATTTAATGGGATTTTATAGTGATTTAATGGGATTTAATGGGATTTTATAGTGATTTAATGTGATTTAATGGGACTTTATAGTGATTTAATGGGATCTTGTGACTTCTAATGGGATTTACCCTCTGGTAAACGTTTACATAGCTGTAGAACATCACCATGTTTACTGGGTAAATCAACGATTTCTATGGCCATTTTCAATAGCAAACTGTTAAATTACCAGAGGGTATCTGCCATAATTTGGATATCCTAGGGATATGACATGGGATATGATATGGGATATGATATGGGATGTGATATGGGACGTAATGTGGGATATGATAATGAAATTTCTCAGCATCGACACTAAAGAGCCCCTCCACGGAACTCGAAACAATGCCCCTTTCAAATGGGCAAAAACACCTCCTCCATAGCCTGAACATCATGTTCATTTGATATCATCCAAATATCATCCAGATATCATCCACTCAATGGCCACTTCAGGAACTTAAATTGGAGGTACCTACCATAGAAAAAAGGCCTATTTTTCAGGCCTAAATTTCAGGGAATATCCCCACAATTCATATGGCCTTATATGGTACTAATGTACCTCCATTTTAGGATCCTGGAGATCTCCCATTGATCCACATATCATTCAGATGTCACCAGATCTCCGACAGAACTACCAGGATCAGAACAATTAGCCCCCGCTACTGGCTACCGGACTCGTCCCAAAAGGATCTAGGCTTCTCCTGGCGAGATGTGATGAAATACATAAACCATATATGGGGCCTCACACATATGTATATATATATATATATCCATATATAATCAGATATAATCACATATCATCAATTATAATCAAATATAATCACACACATATATAACTGGTTGGTGGTATACCTACCCCTCTGAAAAATATGACTTCGTCAGTTGGGATGATGACATTCCCAACATATGGAAAAATGAAAGCCACGTTCCAAACCACCAATCAGTAAATGTCAACAAACAATCCCCCAGGTCTAATTCATGGATTTGTTCTGGAACATCTGATGTTTTAAAACCAAGGTGGCTCACTGGGAAATCGCTGAACTGAATGAATAACTGGGGAAAATCATCAATAAATGGTGGATTGTCCATTGCCACGTTTGACTACTATAGGGTACAACAAATTTCTACACACACAATCGCCCAAGTCAGGGTTATATGACTTTGTTTTTATTGGTACCATATATCCATTCTCAATTGAAGAATTGTTTGCACAAGTAAATACCTATCCATGTCTGGTAAAATTACGGCCTTTGTTTACTGGGTTTAAAAAAAAAAAGTTACGACACTACGAATTCTTGACAGCCAATCTCTTGGTCTCGCGCCACAGTTCTCTTCGTTCTGTGTTTTCGAGATTGGGGTACCCAAAAAACATTGGCAATTGAAAACCCGTTGGATTGGGATGAAAAGCGTTTTTCATAAAAGCCAAAATCTCATCATGAAATGACAAACCCATATGCGAACCATGGTGCTGGAATATTTACCAACATTAGCCCTAAAATCACCCAAATGTAGGTAAATATACCATACATGGAACATATGACAAATGTTGGATTTGGGGGTCCACAGATGTCCGACCAGGCCGCACCTGCACTTTCTCCTGTACCGGCCACGCCGGCGTGAACGGTGAGGTGATAACTTAGATACCCTGGTGATAGAAAATATCCGTCATCAAACATGGTAAAACATGTTAAAACTGTGTAAAAACAGTTTAAAACATTATAAAACTATACATTTCTAAGTTTTCACTTTCAGGTGACGATCTTTTTCCATGCCAACTTTCGTTGTTTCTCAGTTTTCCAAAACGCCCGCGACGTGCCAACTTTCGTCTTCGCCGTACCTCCTCCTCGTCCTTCAGCCGGGGGTAACCTTTGTGGGCGCACCAATTCGCCAAGACCTGGGCCGCGATGGGACCACCAACCGTGAATTTCCGGAGCAACGAGTGGCAATTTTTTGAGGGGAAAAAACGTTGTTTTAGGTTTTTTTTTTAAAATCATCAGATTGAATGGGAAAATGATATAAATATGTCATAATATGTCATGGTTTGGGAAAAGAAGAACATGTTCGGTGGTTGTTTTGACGAACAATACATGGAAAAATTCGTTTCGGCAATGGATCCGGTGGCCTTTTCCCGATGCCTCGCTGCGACCAGACATGGCTCTCTTGTGCCCAAATCTCTTCGGAATGTTTGAATACACCCATCCGCTTGAAATACCCTCTGGTTATATAACATAGCCATGGTATAGATGGCCCATAGAAATAGATGATTTTCCTATTAAAACCTCCATGTATAAGGGATTTTCCATGGCTATGTTACATAACCAGATGGTAATTACAAACGCGTTGGTTGAAACACGTCAATGATTTTTCCTGATCACTAAACCGACTTTCTGAGAAAACTTGGGGGGCACCAAAAAATGATCATCCGAGATCATCCACTTATTGAGCTCAATAAGGTTTCCCCTTTTCAAAGGGAATACCCGGCCTGGTCAACGTTAACAAAAAACGATGGAAAGATCCACCATGTTTAATAGGTAAATCAACGAACTCAATGGGCCATGGCTTCAAGTTCGCAAACTGTAAGAAATGACCAGAGGGTAAATCCAGATTATTCGCCAAAGAGAACTGATGCTTATTCCATTGATATTCCCAGATTTATAGATGTTCCAATGTTCCAATGATGTAGAAATTTTAATGAGGTTTTACATTCCCACGGTTTATTCCATTTGATATTTCCAATATAATTGAATCAGGTTGAATCTAAATTAATATCAATGGGATATTCCATTTAATATCATATAGATTAATTGATCCATTGGAATATTAATGGATCTAAATTATATAGATATTGGAATATTAATGGAATATCAATGGATCAATGGAATATACCCTCTGGTAAATAAACCTAGACCCTGAAAATAGCCAATTTTTAATGGAAACTAGTCTCCCAACCCCGTTTTCTGCCGGGGTCTATGTTAATTTACCAGAGGGTAGATCTATATTTCCATGGATATTCCAATGTTGCCATGGAGATTTCCCACCCAAAATTTGGAATTCACCTCCACCCATCATTCGCCCTAAGTTGCGGACGGCTAGAGGGAGCACCTGGTGAACCAACGGTGGCCGAAGTTCGTGTGACGTTTTGCCGCGGGGATTCTATACAAAAGTGTCGAACATATTCTACAATATTACTCTAAATGGTAGGAATTACACTGGGCATTTTTTTCTATCAACCTACTTGTTGGTTGCTCGATTTTGGTGGCAAGTTCTTCACCCACCAGTTCCATCTCCACCCAGCCATTCTTTGTCATCCCATCTATCCCCCTGATTCATAAATACATCTGTGCATATCCGTGTATATATATATATACACACACAGCAAGCCCGAAAAAAACAGAAAAGGTAAAAATCCCAATAAAATAGTGATGAAGTATTACGTTTCTATCTTTTTTGTGATGACTAGTATATACATACTTACATACCTACGAGTATCATGGTGTTTACGTATGCCATTTAGCCTAGACCTATTGTTCTTCACTTTATAATGTGTGATTTACCATCTGGTTATTTAACATAGCCATGGAAAATCACCATTTTTAATAGGTAAAAGTCTATAAATGGTCCATTTCCCAAGGCTATGTTAAATAACCAAAGGGTAAAATTTGCCCAAGGAAATCAATTACGCTTCTACCTTATCGGGCATTACTATTCTCCGCCGACCCCAGCATCAGGACTATTGGCAGAATATATGTCAGGGTAATTGTCCAAGCATGTGGGAAATTGAGGTACAATACATGTCACAGTATTGCGGTGAGGATGGGGGGCTCAAAGGAAGGAAGGATTTTTTTCAAAATGGTATATAGATGGTTTACCCATCTATTTCTATGGTTCACTTCTGATATTATATGATATTATATACCATTTATCAACTCCCTGTTCTTATGATTTCTTATGTGCCAGCAAGAAACAGACCAGACGGAATCATACGGAATCATACGGAATCATTCGGATCAGTTCCGTTCAAGTCACAAAGTGAACAGAAGACGCAGCTTCCGGTTTGTTGACTTCCATGCACAGGATCAACACCAACACCAACAACAACAACAACAACAACCAACAACACCAGCAGCAGCAGCAGCAGGAGTAATAGCAACAACAACAGCCCTTGTGGCATCGCCGATGTGCCAAGCTCTACAATATATGTGATATGTGTATATATATATAATGTGTATGATGTCTGTGTCAGTATCCCAACGATTTCCAAATATCAAGCCCGTCAACCAAGCACACCGAGCACAAGTAGATGATGGGAAACCCTCAAGTAACTCGACCCAACCACCAGTTCCGTTTCCACCAGACCTTGCGCACCACGCGCACGCTCTTCCTGGACGCGCGCGCGGCCGTGGGGCTCGTCGGAGGGCTCTGACTCTTCGACGGGCTGGTGCCGGGAGCTGCTCGGGAGGCGCGAGAGCCTGGTTGAACCAAGGTGGATATGCATAATGTGCGTGTGTCATGCTGAGATAGTATTGGAATATATACATAATATATATATATATACATACATATGTATATATATATATATACATATATGTATATGTGTGTGTGTCTGTTTTAATTTATATTGGATTTGGATTTATCTACATGTATGCCATATACATAATGTGTGTATATATATACCAGACAAAACCAAACATGGACAGACATGCATAGGCAGCTCAATGGCATTCTTTGTGAATCTGCATACCATTCATACCCCCCCATCCGACATCCGACGCCTTCCTTGCTTGCTGGCGCCTGAAAAGGGGGCCATCGAAAATATCGGAAAATGATGGAAAACCCGTGTGTTTCAATAGTGTCCCTCTTTTTTCATCAACCAACCAATGGGAAAAGGACATCTATGGTGTGTTTGAGGTATATTATATCATTTCAAGATATTTCAATGCATACTCATATGATTTGCCAGAGGACAAAAGTAAAGACCCTGTGACGAAAATGGATCCATACTGCTCTGACCGTGAATTGTTTGGGGCCACGCATCACACATTGATGGTATCGTGGTGAAAACTCTGGTACTAGGGGATTGTTTTCTGAATTTCCCTCAGCTTGCTGATTCTTAACCCTTGCTACAGCCTCAACTTGTGGTCGCCCTTTGGGGAGGTACCGAAGAGATTTCCATCATTGCAAGTAGAACTCCCTGGGCCCCAACCCAAACCACTAGCGAACATGGTGGTCTGTTTCAGACCAACCAGGATTCTGAACCAGGTGACTATAGTGATTCAGACTAACCCAAAACTACCAACACAAAGCACAACACAACACGGGACCCCATTCAGACCCCTCCGGTTCACCTTGGCGATCCTCGGAGATTGCAGAGAACCCAGGACGTGGAGAAAAACGACAGTCATCCCGAGTCATCCCTAGATGGAAAAGTAAATAATTCACCATCAAATTACTAGGGATTTACTTAGTCACATCTATTTGGAGATGACTCTATATATATATAATGTTATATATATATATAATTATATATATATATGTATAAATGGAATCCTAATCGTTCATGCATTGATTTAAGGCAAAGTCTACAGGAAAACATGGCTGTGACTGCCACCCAGTTGTGGCGGTCACATCCCCATCTTTGGGGGCACCCATCCAGCTGTTGCTTGAAATACTGTGCAATTTGGCTGCTTACCATCCAGCTTTCGTTGACATCCCATGTGCTTCCTCAGCAAACTCTCTAAAAGTTGTGTTTGTCCATTGGAATTCAAGTCCTGTTTTCGTTGCATTCTTGTTGCTGCAAATCCAATCTTGTTCAAATTCCAGCCTACAGTACTATTGTTGCTTAGGATCCCATTTTGGTCACTTCGATTGAAGGAAAAAATTACGAGAACCTCCTCATCTAGCGTAAAACATGCAAAGACCATTAAAAACAGTCCATCCTGGATGTCTTAATTGGGGTACAACTCGGCATGACCTGTACAACCATCATTGATCTCTCCATGTATCAATCATCGGCAATACATGTTTACCCGCTGGTAATTTAACATAACTATGGAAAATCACCGTTTTGAATGGGTAAATCAACTACGTATTTCTATGGCCATGTTCAATAGTTATGTTGACACAACCAGAGGGTAATCTCCCTGACCCTGACGTCGGCCATCACCGAGACTCTGATCAAAGACCGTGTCCGGATCCGCAATGGGAAAGCCCAGTTTCTCGCCGGAACCCAGTGGAAAAAGCGCCCAGAAAATCCCAGATGTGGTGCTCCCCGATCCACCCCGTTTTTTGGGAAAATGGGCATTTATAGAGATAGAATTCTCAAGTTTCCCAGCCCATCAAAGTGGCAAACTCTTTTACCTACCAGTACCATGGGTAGTACATGGTAGTACCATGGGTTTCACCCCTGAAAAATGGAATATGCTGAATCCTCAAAAATGAGAATCATGGGATATATCTGAAGTGATGGCAATCTTCGAAAGATCCTGATGGACTCCTGGCTGAATTATTGGGAAATTCCCATCTTGAAAAACGGACCCCACACGGACGGATTTTGGTCCAAAACAGTGAGATTTTTGGGACTTTGACCCAGCTGGTGAAGCGATCTAAGAAGGCAACGGAAAGAGTGATGTAACATGATGTAACAACCGTTACCAACTGGTGGGTAACCGAAGATTCTTCACCATCTCAACCAAAATAAGTTAATAAGCCTGGGCAGCCTGGTCAAATTTGGAGAAATAACATAAAATATCTACATTCGCTCATATGAATCAACTTCAAAGATTGTTCACCTGTTTACACACTTCAAAACTGGATGGATTTGTTGATTTTGTTGGCAATTTTGCGGAAATAAAACCTCAAATCCAATTCCCATGATTTCCGTTTCGGAGAAGATCAATCACCATTTGAAAGATGAACTTTCACCATGGAATTTACTGTACCCTCCGGCGTCATCAAAGGTTCATCAAAGGTGGCTCGAGAATCCACTACAAATGGAGCTTTATAGCTGGGAAGATCAACCATAAATGGTGGATTTTCAATTGCCATGTTTGACTATAGCAGGGTAACCATGGTGATTAGTTGATATGTTCAACTTTTGATATGTTCAACTTTTGATATGTTCAACTTTTCAGCAGGGTAACCATGGTGATTATTTGATATGTTCAACTTTTGCGATTCATGACTGGGTGATTGCCATGGATCCTACCACAAGGAGTCCGCTCCTGCAGCCGTTGGTGAGCTTCTTTGAAATCCTGAAAAAACAGAGTTCGGAAGAACACGAAAACTTCGCCAGGGTGTATGCCATAATTAATATTAATTAATAGGGTTTCAACATGTTTCAACCATCCAAGGTGGTGCAGGATTTCTCAACCATCCACAGTATCAGATATCATTCTTGTTTTGAAACATGTCGCCTAGAAACTGACGATCTCTGACGAATACTTGGATACGAACAACCCCGCTTTCGCTGGCTTGGATCCACAGCCCGTGTGGCCCCAAGTAAGTGGTCCGTAAGGTTTGGGTTGACACTGCTGAATGCGGGGAACTGATTGGTAAAATGGTTGTATCATGTTGTATCATTGGAAATTGTCCCTCCTGTTCATTGTATACCATTGTCTGAAACTTCAAGGATCTTCAAGGGGGGTCTGTTTGGTAATGATCTTAAAGAGCATTGAATATCGAATATCCCTAATTTTTGTCATGAGGACAACTCATAGAACGCTTTTTTAAAACATCAGGACTAAAGTCAGGCTCGCTGAGGCCATGGAATCTGCTTGGATTGGCGATCACCAGGATCCATTGAATCCATCTTGGGCAGTGGTGAATCGAACTTCAGGCAGTGTGTCAAAACCAAACCTTGTACCCCTGTATTTTCTTCACATCAAGTCATAGCTGGGTTAAAATGGATGTGTTCATAACCCCCTAAAAATTAGGTATGAAATCATAGGTATTGATCCATAGCCAGGTTTCTACAAGATCCAGTCATCGACTCAACCTCCCAGCAAAAAACTGCCGATGTCCAACGAATTGCATCATGAAGACACCCTCCACTTAACGATCTTTAGACAACTCCTTCGAAAAGAACCCCTTTGTCATTCCAGTTACCGGTAATCCTGATTTGGTTAAGAACCCAGCTTCGTGAAAATGGAGTATGAATCTGGGTAAATATGCGAAAATTATAGTAATTCAGTAACCTGAAATGTTCAGCCATTTTGGGATGGTTCCTCTTATTAATTAAGCATGATTCCAGGCTTCGGGAGACCAGTGAGGTCGTGATCAAATTTACCCAGATGAGGCTATAATGGGATGAATTGGGAATATAGTGACAACATGTGACAACTGAGAATATGAATGATTTTCACAAAATGCAATAATTATTGATCATGACAAATAACTATGACTATGACTATCACCAATAACTAGTGATATTTCATCAATCCACTGGGTAAATAACTATGACAATACCGATAATTTACCCAGATGAATGACGTCATGATCTCCAATATCTGCCCCTCGTAAGGCGAGGCACATCAATGTCAAGCTCCGTGGGAGGAACCCAAACTTCTTCAGTTTCGATCCTCAGCTCCTGGGTGAGGAAAATCTGAACCCGTCTGAACCCCGGAAACTCTGGGTGTTTTCCCATGGGAAATATGGAGGAAACTATGGGTTTTCCCATGAAATACTGCAAATGCAATTTCAGCCATATTTCCCGCAAACCAACCCAATGATAAGAGTCGCAAATCGTCACAAGCTGAAATAACCAGTGAAAGGTCAAAGGTCCAGAAACATCAATATTATGCAATGATATACCCTCTGGTAAACATTTAAATAAACTATGGAAAGATCCACCAATGTTTTTGTGGGAAAATCCACTATAAATCACCATGTTCAATGAGTAGTTTACCCTCTGGTAATTTTACGTAGCTATTGAAAATGGCCATTAATAGTGGATTTTCCCATTAAAAATGGTGATTTTCCATAGCTATGTTAGTCATTACCAGAGGGTAGATAGTGTGGCAAACTACATATGCCGTGTATTGCCCTGCTGGCTGGCTTTGGTTCATTGGTGCTTCGGACATGGACCTGAATCGACCTGTGGGAGTAAATTGGATCCATTTTTCGCAGAACTGCCAGGGTTTTTGGAGACGTCCTGGGTTCCTGGTTCACAACTCGAAGTATTGTTAGTGATAACCAGGAGTGTATGGTATCATTTTATCTAACAATACTTCGATATAAAATGATACAGGGATATTTCTTGGTATCCTTTATATCATGTTATATCCCTGTATCCTTTATCCAAATTCTAGGCAGATTATCCAAAAAGATGGTACCGGAGTGATGGAGTGAAACTCGGTGAATTAGAATTCAGACCGGCTTTCGTGGGGTTTGTTTGAAAATTTGAAAATCGGTTCCACCAATTCCATCCCATATACCATAAACATCCATAAGCTGTTCCCATTAAATAGCCATGAAACCACCATTGGTTACGACATCGGCTCCTTCTCTTTCTCTTTGGCTACTTTGCTTAAGGCCTCGGAGAGATGCCATCTTGCTGTTTACCCATGGTGAGCAAAAGGAAGCAAGATTCAACCAGCAAAAAGTGGGGATATAACCAATATAAAACCAGCAAAAAATGTGGATTTAATGGATATAACTTTGATATAACCAACAAAAACTGGGGATTTACTGGAACCACTGATGATACCACTGATAATTAGTAACTGCTTGGTGTTCCTGGGGTTAGGCCCAATCAAAGCTGGGACAAACCACGAAGTGGGAACAAAAATGATCAACACCAATCGGATCTGTGGCATGATCAATCCATATTCAGGTCAGAAACTTATCCCAAGATGAAAGTCAACCGGGATTATCATCTCAAGTTTGATAGAAAAACCATGAAAAACCAACAAATATCAACAAGTAAACACAAACTACCTACCAGACAAGGAACTGCCTGAAAAATACCATAGAATGACAATTTGCCCCGATCAAAAAGCAGATATTGGCCAATGAGTATAGCAACAATCTTCGAGACGTTTCGGGTGACCCTTGAAACCTGGACGATCCAATCCAACCTGGAAAATTCACCTTACCTGGCAGTGCCCCTGGTCGTATCCCCTGGGTTCCAACGGATTTCAAAAATCCAATCGAAATTGAAATTGAACGATAGAAAAAAGAAGTTGGATCATTTTGACCATCTTCTTTAAAGACGAAAACAAGAAAAGATCTGGGGATAACGAACATTTTAAGGTGGGATCATTTGACCATCTACAGCCCAAACAATCTGTCAGAAGATCCCAAATCTGCAGCGCTGTGTTGGGCTCCGAACGGCTTGCTCCTCATCAGATTCACTCTCAAAGCCTAGGTCTTGCCATTGGTGCAGGGTACTTCTGGGGAAAATGGAGGGATTTTGGAGGTTCCAAAGATTTCCAAAGCATAGGATGTGTGGATTTTCCCAGCGAAAATTCCCCCATGGCTGATTTTCCAGCCACGGCACTGATGACACCGTCGACTGCTGGGGCAGTTTTGTGATGGATCTCTGATTGGACTATTGGGGGCAACACTGTCCAACATGAAAGATGACCAGCCTGAAACACCTCCTGACAAGACACTGCAGCACCACTTGGTCTTAACTCCAAGGGAAAAATGTAAGGTTTCGGCCAGGGACCAGGGGAACACCAAGCGTTTGTGGCTATTTGTTCTCCGATTCCGGATACTGTACCTCTGCTTATTATGCGCCCAGTATCGATGATGCCATTATATTGATCAACTACACCAAGCGCAGAAAATCCGGTCAAAAAGATTCAAAAAGGACATCTCATCAAGATTGAAGAGCTCAAAATTGGGAAAGTTCAAGGCAAGAGCGCCCAATCAAGCGCCAGTCGTCATGTTTCATGGCTGCATCTGCACGAGTACATTGTCCAAGACTTGATGTTGTCTACTGCTTGGTTGACAGGGTTTCCACAAAACAGTTGAGCTATATAACCTTTCCAATGTAAGATACCCTGCAAAGAATAGATAAGTCTTTAGCTGGATGTCAAAAAATATCAACATTTATGGCAAAAAGATGAGGGGTCGGACTCAACTGCCCATCGAGTTGGTTGACCAATAAGCACAGCCCTCACCACAAAGGTTTGCACAGCCTGATACCTCCTGAGTTCCCAGACTCTCCTCCTCCATATCATCGTCATAGCCCAGCTTTTCCTCAGCAGCGCATTTCAACGCCCAAACCAGCTGGATCAGTATATTCCTTCCACTTCCAGCCAATAATTTCTTGGGCAAGGTCAACCCCGGATTAACAAACTATGGCTTATTAGTGATAGGCAGCCAATATTTAGATTATATTTATTGGATGTTGTTTTTCTCCGTCCATTTTTGAAGACTTCTTGATATCTGGTTTTGTCTGAAATTTGGGTGGAATCATCCTCCCCTTAAGTAGCTTGAAAACAAAAAAAACTCTTCGGAACTATTTGCCAGGAAGGTTACATGTTTCTATGGTCCCTAGTGTTTTTGATTGATACCCATAGATTCTTCTTGGTGATATGGCGTCAACATGTCCAATGACTACTATCCCACTACTGTCCCCATTGTTATTCGACATTCACATACATATTTATAACTATATACCAACAATGTATAAATATGATATACCAACTTATACATATTTATAACTACCTTTCTGTCCATTATAATGACTACTATACTTGTTGTCCATGTTTATATGGACCGAAGTCCCCAAAAAGAATACCAACAATGTTTTCAGGATGATGTAGTTGATTTTACCTCTTAATTTCCAGGTGTCCAACTCTTCAACTACTACTTTGGGTTGCTATATCCCATATTATCTTATAGATATATTTATATATATATACTCTCCAGTAGTGAATCACATGGTTTGAATATAGATTATGGGTATTGTAGTGTTGCTCTTTAGTGGATATATATATATATATATATAATATCCACTACTGTCCCATATTATAAACTCATGGTTTTCATGGAAATCTCTTATTTAGTTCCATGAGTTTTGCCCTTTCAACACCTCCATGTACGGGATCCAACCCAAATCCTTCGGCCGCTGGAGAAAAATGTGGGAGCCCCGACCGGTCGCAAGGCGCGGATCAGATCAATGAGCGCTTTCAGATGCTGCACCTGGGTAGGGTCTCCACAGTCATGGCCACCAGTTGTAGGTCAGTTATAAGCCCATTGATGGAATGACCTGTGTAATCAATGGGAGATCTCCAGGATCCTAAAATGGAGGTACGTTAGTACCATATTTTTGGCCATATTTCGGGTGGATATTCCCTTAAATTTAGGCCTTATATATGGTAGGTACCTCCATTTTAGGATCCTGAAATGGCCATTGATGTAACCATTTCTTGCCATTTATAACTAGTTTCTAGGGCACTGCAAGTCTCTAAACTGCTTTCTGCTCCAACAAAGAATGGCAAAATAGGTCAAAAGTGAATGGGATCATGGGTAGATCATCATAAAAATAACTATAAATATATATATATATATAAATGGGATACCAAAGAAATACAACGAGACCAACATATCGTAAGAAATCTCACTATCTCACTGGGTATCATGGGGATCCAATGGGATGTTTGGGTCCGAAGCTTCGCCGACGCCATGGCATGATAGGCAAAGGATTCGCCCGTGGATTACCGTGAAGCACCCTATCAGTTTTACCCCAAATATGGCAACAATCCCAGTTGATCATGTGGAGTTCTTCGATTGGAAAGCTATTGAAGTTGAAAAACAAGTCACATATCCAGTGACATTGGTGACTAAGTCATCTTGGGGGATTGTTGATGTGATTAATAGGGATGAAATACGTGACGAAACGGTGACACTGGGCAGAATCACTTTTGGCCTATGACGTTCCTATGTGATCAGCTCCCACAGTCCGTCAACTGAGCCAGTTGAACACTTGAGGATTTGGGGAAGGTCAAATCATTTCATACTCCAAGGAATGGGATAGTTAGTATCAAACAGCTATATACCCTCTGGTGAACTAACATAGCTATTGAAAATGGTGATTTATAGTGGATTTTCCCATGAAAAATGGTGATTGTCCATTGCCATGTTAGTATCAAACAGCTATATACTAGATTGTTGTCAGTTGAAACTGCTGGATCTCCAAAATCGGCAGGATTCAGATGCTTAAAATGCTTAAAATGAAATGCGGCAGGATTCGGAGTGCACCAAAATAGATGGAGATCTCACCTCCAAAAATTGCAATATTGAGTTTAGACGGATTTTATCCAAAGGAACAGTGAGTCAGTGAGTGAGCAAGAAGAAAGATGATATTATATATCCGTTTGATCCATCTCTTTGGCGAAATACGGTGGATGGGCCAGCGAAATCCGAATCACCAGTTGATAGGTGGTAAACATCCCATTATCTATACGTAGGGTTTCAACCATCCTTTTGGTGATGCAGGATTTCGCAACCATGCACAGTATTTCCATTGTCCGGGCTGACATCCTGAGGAACTCATTCCCAACTCGGACAAGGTCTGGAACGGACGGAGAACTTGCCCAGCCAGCGACACTAACCATTCCAAGGATACGTCTCCGGAGGGTTTGCCCGAAAAATGGTTGCTATATCCCAACTTTCGGTCAGTTGTTCACGGGAAAATGCTGATCAACCAATCGATTTGGGCGGGGCATGCCCCATTTTCAGACAAGCACACATGGGGCATGCCGATATCTCTTGGTTCCATTGGTTCGTAATTGGGATCTCATTCCAGGTGAATCACTATATCCCTCAAGAGAAAAAGGTTCAAATCAAAACTGACCAACATGTGTGGGTCCATGGGTCCTAAGTTTTCACCGTCACCATGATTCTCGGTTTCCCACCACCAGTGTCGGTCCGATCCCCAACGAAACGTTGCTCATGGTCCTTGCCCGGGAGACCCCGACAATCAGATTGGTCTCTTGCGGCCACAGTTTGGTGTCCTCAGCGGCGATTTTTTGTTGCTGGAGATATACCAAGATCATTGTTCGTTGTAAATTAGCCTCTGGTAAACTAACAGCTTGCTATTGAAAATGGCCATTTGTAGTGGATTCTCCCATTAAAAATTGTGATTTTCCATAGTTTTTTGTATGTTTACCAGAGGGTATGTTTCACTTGGTGCCGGATCTATGCCATTTAGGTGCAGAAGAAATGTGGGCGCACCCAATTTTCTGTTTGAAAGTGTGGTTCTGAAAATAAAAAAACCCTCTGGTTATGACTAACAGTTCGCCATGGTATAGATGACCCTAATCGAAATAGATGTGTTTGAATGATTTACCTATTAATAGCATGGTGATTCTCCAGTTCGCAAACCGTTAGTCATAACCATTTTGGGTAATCACTATTATCCCACTATTAACCACTATTAATCATCCATATGGACTATTATCCACCATGGTTATTATATAATGGACCATTTTTAATAGGCCAGGGACATCCCATCTGTGAACCATGTTGACAGCCATCTGTGAACCGCTTCTCAGCTTCCAGCAGCTCCCCAGTGGGCCACATGCGCCTGCAAGCCATTGGAAAAAAAATATTGGGGCCGACTTTAAGCATCAAGAATGATATGGGACTTTAATGAAAGTTCATTGAAATTCATGGATGTCAATAGAATTTCATGGACTTTGATGGGATTTCATAGGGATGCAGATGGGATATATGATGGTTTACCCGCTGTTTTTATGTTTAGCAGGTTTAGAAGTCTCCTAAATGTGACAATGATAGGAGATGTTTCCAACAATATCTTATCATGATGTTATATCACTAAGATGATAAGGTATGTTTCCAACATGATAGGAGATGTTTCCAACATAATAGGGTTTCCAACAATAGGAGATATGATGTTGGAAATCATCCCTATTATCACTCTTAAATGATCCCTGTTAGTTGATTCTTGGAAACATCTCCGGATATTTTCACCAGAGATGGCACTTAAAAGCAATCAACTACTAGGGAGAGCAGTTTTATTAGGGATGACAGGGGTGTAAAATCATATGATAATAGGGATAATACTAGGGTATAAAGTCTAAACTAATAACCAATCAACCAAGAATAGGGGTGGATATCTATTTTGAGACCCACATCCGATTGGGACACGTCTTTTACTTATAGCAATTGTATTAATCAATAATCCTATATGTGTTTTTTCGAGAAACACAAAACAAAAAAGAAACGGAAAAAAAATCGAACAACATATTGTTTTCGAAAAAATCGATCATCTCCTCTAATATCATTGGGCACTTGCCCCTTACGCCATCGCGGTAAATCATCCGCTGCGGGACGCCTGTGGGAACAGCTGCCGCGCATGTTGCATGACCTCGAACTCAGCTGATGAAATACCGCATTGGTACCCTCTGGTAAACTAACAGTTTGCTATTGAAAAATGGCCATTGATAGTTAATTTTCCCATTAAAAATGATGATGTTCCATAGTTATACCATTTTCAATCGGTAAATCCACTGTTTCTATGGCCATTTTCAATAGCAAACTGTTAGTCATTACCAGAGGGTAATTGGTACTCCATGATTTTCCATGAAACTATGCAGCCATTGGAATTTTTCCCCATAACTATGGAAACTCCCATTGGATGTGGGGGATATGATATTCAACCAGCAATATTCGGTAATGCGTGGGATGATGCAGAGCCTCCTTCATGGATTCTGAAGCACAACACCAAGAAACAAACGCGTCGGCTTTCACTTGTCACATTCAAAATCACCTCAACACCATCTCAGGCGTGTTGCCCATTGAAAATATCTACATGTTTTTTCCCCAGGTTTTTTGGGGTCTCTGAGATCGAAGCAAATTTGAAGCTGGGGCCCAGATCGATGAAGTCCTTATGGCACTTCAAGAAGCGTTCCTGCAGATTCTCCACCACCCTCAGACCAGGCGGCGAACACACAGAGTCGAGGTGCCAATTCCAACTATCCCCGAAGTGGATGACCGGACCATTTATATGAAACCCTTAATCTATATCCGGGGTAAGTAAAAATCCATGGTTTCGGGTGGTGTTTTTTACGCAACACCACTCCGTTGAAATAACAATCTCAAGACCCCAACGAGGACTTGGGATGAAATGAATGAAACTGAGACATGATTCGCAACAAGCATGTATCAATGTCTCACATATTATGTATATCTAAGAAGCAAAAACCTCCAGCAACCTCCAGCAACAGTCAAACTTCACACTCGGATCTGAGAAGCAAGCTGCCAGAGAGGACACGCCTGATGGGTCTTCATGGCATGACCGGCTGAAATTTGCCACAAAATATGGGATGAAGCATCCTAAATCCCAGCTACTTCGGTAGGAGGGGGTGTTGTTTCATCTGACTCTCCTCTTCACATCCTTGTGATCAGAATTGCACGGCCCCTTGCAGGTGGTTTATAGGTGTTCAAAGGTTTAAAACCTTACAGTATGACTATGACATGATTATGATACCATGTTTCAGAACATAAACATTGTTAACATTCCATAACATGCCATTACATTCCGCAGCATGCCATAACATCCCACAACTACCAGCTATCTCGATGTTCACCCGGCTCTGTATGAGATCCATGGTGTCTGACAGTCATTCTCACCACTTGAGTAGCACGACTTGTCTCCCACAAGACAGTCCTGTCCATCTGCCTCGTCTGGATTTGTACCATGGAAAATGATCTGTGTCATCGCTTCTCTTTTGGCAAGCTGCTTCTTGTCCTCTGACAGAAGCCCCATTGCCATGCGGAGTTTTCATTGGTAGGAAACAATCTCTAATTTCACCAGAAATGTGATTATGTATACAGTATATATAATATATACATTAATTCTATATATATATTATATTATATTATATTATATTATATTATATTATATATTATATTATATTATATTATATCATATTATATTATATGATATTATATTATATTATATATATATATATATATTATATATATATATATACATATATTATATTATATATATAGCCCTCCAAAATTGGAGGTTTATTATTGGGTTTGCCACATGACCTGAAATGATGGGGTGAGAAGCCACTGCAATCGCAGTCACCAGGATATAACTGGCCCAATTCTACAAAACAACATGTTTCCAAGAAGTAAGTCCCAACAGCGTTCCTGTTTTCTGGAGAAATTGCCATGTTTCCTTTTTGAAAAGCCAGCGGCTGATTCCCCTACTCCCCAGAATTGATGGCGAGGTCGGCTGCTGAGCCCATTGAATTTCAGATGACCCAGCCACTATCATCACCATTCCCATTGCCATTTTTTCTCTTCCATTTAAGTAGATTATAAACATCTTTTCCATATTTTTCCATGGGATAAGTGGGATTTGTGTATAGACCATTTTTACATATGCTTCCGCATATAACATATATGTGAAAAATGCTGCCTATCCCCCATGGCGCTGGCCCCTAATAGGCCTTCTTGGCATCCGCCAGCACCGCTTCATCTGCCAGCTGCTGCTGCCGCGAGGGCGGTATCAACTTGCCTTCGGCATCCGGCAGATCTGGCGGCCGCGGGCATTGCTTCAGCACCTGCCCCGGCTGATTTCGGCCGAGTTCACGGGATTTCTTGGGGAAAATGGGACCGTTGAACCATGAAGAATATGGAATCCAATATGGGACTTTAAAGGAATTTCATTCAATTCACTGGACTTTCATGGGACTTTCATGGAGATATGATGGGATGTATAATATGTATATATAGAAAAAATATTATTTTATATATATATATATAACTATACATTATAACTATATAACATTATATAACCACCAATTTGGATACCCGAAACGGTGTCACCAAAAGGGGCTGGGAAATCTCCGAACGAGCCATGGAGGTTTAGTTCGGTGTGAAAATCATCGAACTAAATTCTGGATTTTCCATTGCCATGTTTGATTACCGGAGGGTAACTATTGGGTAGTATGGGAGAAGATTGGAATTTAGAGGGATAAACACCAGGGATGACTCTTTTGTTTATGACTTTGTGAAATGGTTCGTAATAATTGTGGGATAATATAGGGATGAATGGATATATCATCTCCATGATGGCTGATTTGACATCCAAAATAGGAAGTTAGGCCACTGCGACTGCAGGCGCGACTGCCAACATTAGACATCAGGGACTGCCAATAGCCTCAGGTCTAGCAGGCGTCAAAATGTCTGCGTCCAGCAGGATTAGGCATGTTTGGGTCAGTCTAGATATATAAAAAAGCAGGGAAAAAAAACGGAGGAGGGGTGGGTTCATTTGCGGGTAAAATTTACGAATGATTTCTGAAAAGCAGTTATACTTGGAGGATCGTCCAAGTACTTGGTGAGTAACTGGGGTTACAACCCATTTAAACATGGGACCACACACTGGGGCCTTACTATCGAGGACAACTCGCCGGATACGATCCGTGGAGAAGAATCGACCATAAAAAGTTGTCACTAAAGGTGGGGAATTATGCAGTGTGTCAACATTTTGGGTAATTATATTATAGTATATTGTATTATTTATGCATCAGTTTGTTATGTAGCGACACACTGAAACTTAGAATGCTGCCAAGTTTTCCAAAATTTTGAAAATTGAATTTAGAATGCCGCCAAAAACCCTGTTTTTTAGGGTATTTTAGAATGCCGGCGTGATCACAAAACCAATGCCGGCATTCTAAGTCTACATTACTAAAACGCATCCCCCTGAAAATACCCAGTCAAAACATGCCAAAACCATGATGGAAGTAAAATCTTCTGATCAAACTTAGATGTGATCATATTTCAATAGATCGATGAAACCTGACTAAGAACCAACATCCCAAAAAAAAACATGCAAAATGTGTCGGTAAAACTTGAAAAATAACATCCGTTGTTGGTGAAAATCACAAGATAGATGCCGGCATTCTAAGTCTACATTACTAGAACGCGGCGACCTGGCAATTCCCACTCAAAACCATGATAGAAGGACAATTATATGATAAACAATTCGGTGGGCACGCATTCTAAGATCTCCATTACTAAGATGCCTCGACTGGAAAAACGGGGCAAAAAAATGCAGGACCCCACTTTTTGGCATTTTCCGGCGTTTTTTTTGCAGCGCGCCATTTCCAAAATCGCATTCTAAGTTTCAGTGTGTCGCTATATTATAATATATTATATTATCCATTATATTATGATCCCCAAAAGGATCAAAAAATTGTGTTTTTCCATCATCAAATGGCAGGAACATGGAACATCATTCATTTCCGGGCCAACCCAGAAATGACTGTTTGGAAGCACTGCCTGGGAAGTTTTCACTGGCAGGCTTCGTGGGCATCCGGGCATGATGAATCTACCCCCACAAGTGATAGCATATTTTGGGAGTGTCCCCCGCAGTTTGGAACTACCTGATCCCTGTGCACGTTGAAAGCCACTTGTGATCCAATGCAGGATTACTTCACATGCATCATCACTTCCCAAGAACAAAACTATGTAATGTGGTAAGCCGTAAACCCAATGATGAACCTTGACTTAGAAGAGGAAAGTTCAAGTTCATTTAATTCATTTAATACGACCATTTCTGACAAATTGGGCATGGTTTATCATTGGCAGGTTTACCAGGGCTTACCATGGTTTAACGGTGATCCACATCATGAAAAAACTCCAACCCATTTTCAATACTTAAATCATCCACAAATGTTTGATACTCCCTCATTGTCGATGTTTACCCAACCTGGTTATTTGTTACATAACCATGGTATAGATGGCCCTAATCGATATAGATGGTTTACCGTTTTTAATAGCATGGTGGATCTTTCCATGGCGAACTGGCAATGTCATAACCAGAGGGTAACTTAAATCCCCATGTTCATGAGCAAATATCCCCAGCGTCAAGAAGTCAGCTTGAGTGCTGGCACCACCGGCAAAGCATTGGAGAGTTCTTCGAGGGTTTCTTGATCCTCAGAGATGAAGATTCTCCGTGAAAAGGTGGGGAGACTGCAGCCGACCTGGAATCCTTTGGGCTTTCCCCCGGAATTGATGGGGGGATCAACGAGCTCATTGAATCATGGCAAAAAAAGTATGTGATCATGTGGTGTCGTACATATCTGAACAAAAGAAGTAAAATGATGGATCTGGCTATGGATCAAATCTTAGAATTGGTTTCAAGATTAAAAAACATGTGACGTATCTGGTTCCATCATATCCTCCAAAAGAACTAGCTATATTTTGGGTCAGGTTGGGAGAGTCAACTACTTACAGCCTCAATCATCTCATTATTAGGGATAAAAACATGTTTGAAACCACCAACCACGTATATAGCAGTTCTGTTCCCATGTTATCCCCGTTGACACCCACTATCATTGGTAGGGAATATATTTCCTTAGTTTCTTATCAACTCAAGTCTTTCTCTTCATGGCTACATGCCAAGTTTTGCTACTCGTGGCCACGTGCGCAGTTTAAACTCATTAATTCTAGTCATCCCCATGTTGTCTTTTGCTTCCCGTGACTATTCATTGGTCATGTAGCCCCACAAGACCGTCTCGGCACAGGTTTCCTTGCATTTATCGTCCTTCCACCATTTCAAAACTAGCCACGTATGCTGGAGTAAATCCACGTGTTTGCCAGCCCAACTGTCACCCATCCAAAACACAAGAAACATCTGACCCGGCTCGGTAAGCTGAGACCAAGTTTCTAAGAAGGACGCAAGCATTAAACCTCGCTCCTTACCAGTGCATGTGGCCCGCAACCATGGATGATTTGGGCGTGGCTGACAATGGACGATGTGCAAAGATTCTTGGTCGTCATACTAAAGGAAATTATGGTAAACCATCAAATTTTGGGGCTGGCAAACCCATTCATGATCAATCCCGCACTGCCCACACTGCGAAAGCAACGGCGTTCTTGAAGGTTCCCCGCAGCATTCATCATTTTGCTTGGTATCTGGATCAATTTTATTTATTTTGGGGAAAACCATGATCAATTGCATTGTGAAAAGGAACAACTCCGTTTTTTGAAATGCGGGGTTGACGCTGGTTCTTTGCCATGATCATGAAACATCAACCAAGTAGGGGCATCCTTTCTAGGTTGTCACCACACGAAGATGTTCGTGGGTATTTCATTCCACAAGCTTTACATCATGTCCAAACGAACACGGGTTATATTATATATATATATATATGAAAGAGGGCATCTTTCCTGATCGTTTAACGTACTTTTACTCGACCAAGAAAAATGCATTTCGCAATATATATATGTGTGTGTCAACCGGGCGTTGACATATAGATACACCACTATACATGAAAGAGTGGTTCTTGCTGGCTTCGCGGGCGAGCAGCCTGCGGCATTTCCACAAGTCCCAGCCATCAAGGGCCATCAAGCGCCATGGCGAGCAGTTCAAATTGGGAATCTGAACAATGGCCAAGCAAGGCCAACCATGGCCAACCAATAGATTCCGAAGTATCGTAGAAGTAGAAGTTCAGGAGAAAATCACCAAAAGCTGCGGGGCACCACCCCAATGAACAATTACAGTATCAAGCCTTTGGGTGTTAGCCCCCGTCTTGTTTTGTCAAATAACATAGTCCGCGCGTCGTTTCTTGCTGGGTTGCCACTCTCCAACCTGTGAGGCCTGCGATGCCAAATTCAAGCTACGGTACGTTGAATCTCAAGGTCAAAGCGGCTTGGCATTGAGGCCGGCACAACACAAAACTAGAACATCCAGCTGCACACATTCTGAACGAAAATGCAGCTGGTCCAAAATAAAACATGATAACCCAGAAACCCCTCAAGAAATCCGATCGAAACAAGCTAAACAGTAGACGATTCGATCCCCTGACCTCGAAAGACTGATCATGCTTTGGATGAAGCGTATTGAGCCCATTTGGGGTGCTCAAAGTTGACCCAAAAACCAGGTGAAAACATGTTCATGATTTGGGGTTTTAAGGTTTTGGCCCACAAATGAAATCAGCTCATTTGTTGGCTCTCAACTTCCCAAGTGTGACCTCTCCTCCTGTAAAATGCCACGTTTTAAAGCCAACATGCTTTTCTCTTGATGAGTACACTTGAAACAATGTGAATTGCAGGACTTCTTCTGTTCATCCTGCAATGTGGAAATGTGAATCCGGGTTTCGAATCCACCTCGCAGCTATTGGGACAGTCTCACAGCATCTGCAGCCTTCTAGACCTGCTTAGCCTTTGAGGCACGTGGGCACAAGATGTGGGTCAAGAATTTTGGGTGCCCGAAAAACAGAATGGATACTGCAGACTTCGGTACTATATCTGGGGGATCAGGCCACAGCACAGAGATGATGTCACCACGAAATCTGGGTGAGTCTACTGGCCAGTGAGTGCACCGAGTTCGGACAGGATCAGCTAAGTGTTCAAAGCATCTCGAGATATTTTCAGTGCACTGCAGAGCAACGCCAGCTACGCCATGCCATGCTCAGCACTTGACTTGGCTCAGGATGAGCACGCTTGAAGTGTTCAGGCTCTCATCGGAAACATCGGTCAGCGCTATTTCTTGAGCACCAACAGCCTGGGACAAGCTTCGGTGAAAATATGTGAAAATCCTGATGGTCCCCAGCATTTAGTGGGTCCCTCACAACAACCTTCGGGCCCCCTCACATAGATGCTCGAAACAGCCCATCTACCGGCTAACAGCTCTGAATTTCCAATCAACTGCCCAAAAACAAGTGGTTTGTAGGGTCGTACTTGGAGGATTATCCCAATAAGTGGTAGTCAGTCTGGTGACTAAGTCCCTTGTAAATGGCTGATCCAATTCATAACTGGGTCAGAACCCACATGCCTTTCGCGGTGACTATTCCGTGGTGTAAACCGATTGTGCTTTCCCGGATTCCGAGCTGGGTGGCCCCACTCCATCAATCCTTGGGCATCGGTGGCAAACTAATAAGAGATGAGGATATATATATATATATGGGTAAATTATAATATTTCACTAACCTGAATTGTTGGGCCATTTGGGGATGATTCCCCTTACTAACCATGATTCCAGGGCTCGGGAGACCAGTGAGGATGTATTCGGATGTATGGGGATGAATGAAGATACATGAGGATGGTATTTTGGGATAGGGATGACTTTCTGTGTGGAAGAACCTGGTGCCATTGGATTGTCTTCAGGACAAGGGGCAGCATGTTGTTCCCACATTTCTACGTGACCATGTCCAGCAAGGAAGGTGGTCAGAAACTGTTTTGGAATGTTTTGGATACCATGACTTTCCTTTCAAACTTCTCATCAAACACAACACCAGGTTTTTTTAAGACTAATTTTTTAAAGCCCCCCACAACAATCCCTCCAACAATTTTTTCAAACATGAATTCAAGGAAAAGTCATTGAGAACTGGGCGATGTGACAAATGGCAAGGCTGTCTTCTTGACTTTTTATACCCTCTGGTAATTTAACAGTTCGCCATGGAAAATGGCCCATAGAAATAGATGGCCCATTTATAGATGGTTTACCGTTCTTAATAGCATGGTGGATCTTTCCATGGCGAACTGTTAGTCATAACCAGAGGGTATATGTCTTCATTGGATTCATAGATTCAACCCGGCCCGGCACTGCAGGGATCATCCCTAGTCGTGAACGTCACCCCACCAAGCACTGGAAAGTTTGCTGCTCAATTTTTCCGGTACTCAATGAGCAATTTTTCTGTGCCAAAACAGACTTTTTCTGTGACAAAACAGAATTTGTCTGTGCCCAAACAAATAAATTCCTGGTTTTGATGAATATCTTTGGGTGGTATAGAGAGCGCGGCGCTGGTCTAGAAATAACCATCAGAAATCCCTGAAAGGCTTCTTTTCCACAGCAACAAATTTCCGAAGTAATGGCAATATGCAGAATTCCCAAGAAATGTTCATCAAAGATTGGGTTCGCCGCTCATGTGATCCCTGGAAGTTCCAAAATAAAGTTGTCAGGACATTGAGAACACATGTGTTGACGGCGACTAAAAATGGAATGGATGCACCCAATGTGAATGGAATGCAAGCAAGAGAAACTGAGATGTGGGTATGTCTGAAAACAAATTATCTCAAAGCTTGATGGATGATCATGTTTCCCCAACTACAATGGCAATTTTTGGACAAAATGTATGCCCGTTGTTTTAACAAGCCCGTATCACCATTTTGGCAAACCCGGTGTGGGGTCTAATCTAATCCAATTTTCAATAGGTTCTAATCTTTCTATAATCATCTGTATTTACCTAAATCTATATCTTATAAATGGATACATTCATATATGTCTGATATTGTAACTATGATGATCATCGATTATCTATATATGTATCTATGGACTTCTTTATCTGGTGATGTTGCTTTCTTATACCGCATACCTCGCGGTAAGATCTCATCCAGGCTCCCGTGCCAAATACGGATCTGCATGCTCGTAGCCCTAGAGCGTGGCTGCTCCGTGGCTCTTTCGGCTGGTTGGTTAATACTGTGGATGAAAAATCCTGCAACACCATGACTATTTGTTGAAACCCTAAAAAATCATGGGATCAACATCAGTACCCGAGGCATGGCGATTATTTTGTGTCAGAAAGTACCCATCGAGTTGGTTTACCTTAATAAACAATAGAGTTGGGAAGCAGCAAAGTTTCGGGTTTCTCCTCAGGTGGAGATTGAATCAACAGCCATATGTACGAAACCAACAAAGCTGCAGGTTCAACCGACACAGCTGCGGATTTGAATGATGACAGTATTGGCAAAAACCCTGTTGGAACCCCCTTTTGCATTGTAGTGTTTAACCACAGTGACAAAATTCCATATGCAATGTTAACACGTATAGCCTCCAATAGACAGTCTTCGTCATGGGTTTGGGCCAAACGATTATCCTGACAAGAAACAGGAATTGGATGGAAAATGATGGGATTGATGGATATACTCATAAGAATCAGAGACACAGGCATTGGGTACCCCAAAATATGACTTGTAGTTTGCATCATGTTGGAAAATGGGATCTAGCCAACAAGAGTGGGGGGCCATCAAAGGCTTTTGAATGATGAAAGGATATGGCCGGATATGGAAGTCAAGCCAGGGCGCATGACCGTGGTGGCACCGGCAGTGCTCTCTGGATATCTGACATCCAAGTGCGAAATACTTGTATTTAGATCGTCGCACGAAAAAGAAAACAATGACTTTCTCATTTCTACAATATGGATGGGTGTGTTCAAAAATGGGGTAAACCACTATCCCAATGCACTGCAATTTGTATGAGGAAACCACGGAAATGGACTTCGTTCCAGATCAAGCCCCAAATCGTGTTGGTTTCAGTCTTGAGGCTCCCTGCAAGCTCACGCAGGTCGATCAGATTAACCTTGGGAGGCAGCTCCTTTCCGCCAAGCACAGCAGGCCAATTTAGGCCCAGAATGGTCCAGATATCTGGTTTCGGAATGAGACGATGGTCCAATTTGCTTTGGGGACAAGATTGGAAATCAATCTTATGCCTTTCAGAAAAGAGCAGAAGACTTGCTACTGGTCAGGAAAATGTTCAAAAGAAAGGAACTCTGCACACTTGGAATCCCTAAGCCATGAAGCACTAGAACAGTGAGGAACCAAAACCCTTCCAAAGCGCATGGTTTTGGGTGAACATCCAAACTGGCAACTTGCAGACTTGCAACCAACAACTTCCAGTCCTGCTTGATAAGAGCACCGTCTACCGTTGCCATCTGCTCATCTGCTGTATTTGATCCCTGCAAAGAATTCTCCAAAATTGTGTTGACAGAAACAATACTGAGCCACTTGCGATAGTCGTTGCCAAGTACCACACAAGCGTAGTGGTTCTATGTCCACACAACGTCCACGCGATGATCGGCCAAGTCCCCCACATGCCACTTGAATCCAGGATTGTAGTTGGACCAAGTGGTTTTACACCTTGGTCGAACTAAATCTGGCTGAGGATATCCCGTTCCTATCAGGGTGGCTGGACCCTATCCAAACCATTAAAGGATTGGTTGACACCACAAAAAGGCTTGAAACTGCCGGGCCAGGGCCGCGGATCATTCTTTCAAAGGGGATCCTCTTCCAGGAATATCACCATCCTTTTCTCGGATTGTCTCATTGCTTCACACCCAAATGGTGTGTTCTTGTCTCAGCCATCGATGAAATTCCATGAAATTCCAGGTCATCTTGAACTACGTGGATCGAGTTGATTGTTTCGCAGACCTTCGTTGTTTAAAGGCAGGAGTTCTGCTTGATACGTGTATGTGGCCATAGTTGTAGGAGGAGTATTCTAACTTATGAGAGGTATAGCTAATAACCATATAGTTATACCCATGAACGACCTCGGCTGCACTCCCCAGGCACCTGCGCTCGTGCTCAGCGCCATGCGATCCCTAGGTGCGGGATGCAGGCATTGCTTCACTGGGGTAACCATGTTCTATCCCCGCTATATATAATATAGGCAAGATAGGGGTTAGATAGGGCTTAGAAACCACCTATGATGCCTCAAATGAAGATCCAAGCATTGTGGTAGCTGACAAGATCCAAATCTAATCCTAACTCCGCCATCCAATTCTCACCAATTCACAGCTGGCAGTTAAGCCCTAGTCAGAGGTGGACCTGATTTGATACAAACCCGTTGCTCATGATGGCTTCTATACATGAATGTCACTCCATTTATTCCATTCCATTTGGAAACTGATTGGGAACAAAAGGTTGCAATCGCCAAAAATGTTCTGTCCAGCATGGTTTATCCCGTCTTGACTCACCTGCAAGAACTGACATTCACCCAAGGTGATTGTTCCTGCTCCTGCTCTGTTCACAACCGACAGTATCCCGAATGTTGAATGTAGTGCGCAGTCAGTGGGACATGAGATTTATGGACGGTCATCCTGAGGGCCAGACTCCCCAGCTGGCACCTGGCTGATCTGGCTTATGCCTATATAAATCCTTAGGTCTCAGAGAGTGGTACTGGACCGTATTGGGCTTACATCTGATTTTTGATCCTCTGCTTAAAAAAAAACGCAAAGCCCAAGAACTGCACACATGTTTCACGAAATTGCGGAGATCAAACTACAATCCCATGGTAATTCTACCCGGCCAAACGAACGTCCCAAGTGTTGAGGAAGATCATCGAAACAAGTGGTGGATGTTACATTGCCGGGTTTGTTTACCTGGAGATTCATAAGACCAGCACAGGATATTGTTTGCTAGCAAAAGTGAGTCCAAGAACAGTCCATGGCAATGTGCGAACCGGCTATCCAGGTTGTGTATACATGTTGTTTCGCTTGAAGTTTCAGTTTGGTCTGACTACTGGTTGGTGGTTTCAGCAATGTTCATTGCCCTCCAACCTAAATTGTCATCCCAGTTGTTGATATCTGATATCGCTACTTGGCACGCCAATTAGCTAAGTGGTATATAATTCATGTACAACCAGGGTAGACCCATATGACTGGCTTTTAAGATGGTTGTTACTCAATTGAGATGCGCATCCAAGTACTGTAGATATCAACCAGATTCCATGAGAAACATGTTGCGGAGTCATAGCTCAAGCCCATATGTATACATATGTGTACATGTACATATCGGCCTATACATATACATATGATATATATATATACGTATAATATGTGATTGTGTGATTGTGCAGAGTCATTGCCTATAGTATGTGAGTACAGTATACATGAGTGGATTATCACCATGTTTACGCATCCAAGTGGAAGGTTATCAGGTTATCGCCATCCCAGAGTTAGTTCCCACCTGAAGGTGCCCATCACAGCTCGATGACACGTCGATGATTTGCGCAGCGTCGAGAGATATCTTTACAATTTTACAATCTCTTAAAATATTGTGATACCTCTACAATGGCCTGTATCATCCTGTATCCCCTTTTTGATTTGCAGCACGAGCATCGATATCTCTACATCTCTCTACAAATACCAATATCAATAGATCTCTCTACAGAAATATCAATATTAATATCTCTATGTCTCTAATAGCAAGAGGATCGATAGATATCTATCGATATCGATCAATTTATCAGCCCAAATTGTTGCAATGTTGGCGCCATCAGGAGGTTGCCACCCTTAGATTGACGAAACATACTACAGTAGTCCCAAACGAGCAGTGCCAACAACTCGGAAAATCGTTGGAAAAAATGTGCATTCTGAAGATTCCCATTGATTATGATAATGATAACCCGAATTTACTGTTTTTTTTTTCTTACGGTACCCGAAACGACCGTTGTCAACGAATCATGCTGGGTTACATCACCATGTTTGATGTTGAAACCCCGTTTGATTTTTAATTCCCCCACATTCATAGCTAATCAACAAAGATATCCCCATCAAAAAAAAAAGTGTGACCCATCTACCAGCATAAACCAGCTGGTGTTCGTTGAAACTTCTTTCTTGTATTGAAGACTTCTGAGACCATGGAGTGGAGGGTGCTTTACATGTTTCGCTCCACCTGTTGAAGCAGCTTGGACGCGTAGCCAACCTTGAAATTCCCTCCCCTGAAAGCAGGAAAAGACACTTCAACAGGATTAAATTTGGGGTTGTCCGAAAATTAGATATCCCTAAGTAATCCAATCACAACTTCAAAAAATAGAGTATCCCTACATCCATGGGCTAATCACAACTTTCTCCATTAAAATGACCATCAAACGGGGGTACTTCCCCACTAATCACCATTTACAGATGAAATATCATCCCATGTGCTAAATTAGATATATTCCCCATTCTCCATCATTAACCCACCCTTAACCAATATTCGCCTACCATTCATCAAGCTTGAACCCATCTTCCCAAATCTCACCTGTTGATGCGCCGGAGATGGAAGACGCATCATCCGGAATCTGGCTGACTGGGGCTGTCAGATGTCTATCGAAGGGTACCCGGGTACCCTTAACACGGCCGGCCATATAAAGGTGGCACCCTCTGGCCCTCTGGTAATTTAACATAGCTATGGAAAATGGCCCAGTTATAGTTCATTTACCTATCAAAAATTGTGATTTCCAATACGTACAGTAGTGATGTCAGTTTGTCAAGGGGTATTAATTGTATGAAGGCCTCAAGAATGGCAGATGTTCAGCACATCGAATACCTTATTAGAAGCTTATGTGTTATTCATCCTCAAGAATCGAGAAAGGGGATGTCATCTTCACTACCCTCATGTGTGCCACCGACTGCGGGTTTTCTACAAGGGAAGTATGCCCGAAGACTCAAATGATTCCTGCTGGCATGGACACCCTAAATTTCTAAATACCGGATGATAAAAAGTATCAGGCATTGCTAGTACCACTGCCGCATCCGTTCAACTACTTGATGGTTCCAATTTTTTATTCTGAAGCAAAATTCTGAACCTGCAAGCCCGAGAGAAGCACATGTCGTTCAGCGTCATCGCCATGGAAGCTTCAACCGCCAGCATGTTACGGGCAACATATATCTCATGTGGATGTGCGCGTGTGTGAAAAAATGTATACTGTACGCCACGCAAAAATATCAATTTAAATGGATGATGATTAAGCTTAGATGGACTTGAAGACACCTCCAAATGATGGATCAAAAGCCTGCCCAAACGGTACCGCCGCCTCCACGGCTTTTTGGGCCGAAATACATGGGACCTCCGGGCAACGTCGAAGCGTCGGTTCTGGACCCGATGTCCCAATGTTGTGTTCATGCAATGTATGTTGAACATGTTCATACAGATGAAATGATAATTTCATGTTTCAACTTGCTGTTGCTCATCCAATTTCTTCGTCATTGGGTAAAGTCAATGGGGAAATCGATGGTGATAAGGAGCAAAACTTCCGAGAAAACACGTCATCCCCATCAGCTGTCCTTGGTCCTATTTTCCTAGCAACTTTGATACCTAAAGTTGTGGGTTCTGGGAGGCAGGAAATTGCAAGACCTCATCCACGTCAATTTCAACCTTCATCCATTGCGGTTTCTTGGCGATCATTGGGTCGCTTGAAATCACTCGTGTCACATGTACAATATGGAACGGTGTCCCTTCAGTAGAACTGGAGTCAATTTTGGAATATATATATATATATCTCCGCATGTCCCTCAATCTTCGAAACGACCCTTGACAGCACAGTGATTGACAAGATCATCCATATATATATATATATATATACAGTATTCATATAAAGTCAATATGAAATTTTCACAGTTTTGAGTCATGAATCCACTGTCTTGTTGTTTGACATTCCTTTGACAAGTCTTGACAAAAACCGCCAGGTCAAACTGAAGGCCGGTGTCAGCTCCATGGGAGGATCTCCCAGCCACGATCCCCGAAGCTTTCCGAGGCGACGACTCTGCGCCAATAGCACCACCGACCATGCCGCTTCACCCAGTACTTGACCTCGGCCTCGCACATGTCAATGGATAGTCCAAAGGATAATCCGAAAAAAATGTGGCAGCAAATGGATAGTCTGTCACTGTTCATTGCTTTTTGATCGCCTCATGTCTATCTTCCGATTCTCCGCGTTTCGTGTAACGAGGCACTGAGGACATCTCCACCATCCCCGAAACGATGATTTCTTTGCGCACCGGTGAAGCTGACACAGCTGCCATGGGGCATCTGGAAACCCCATAAAATCCTGTGACGAATCGTCAGCGTCCCAGTGAAATTCCCATTTTTGAGGAAGGTGCATCATTTTCAGACACAGCCAAATAGCGATTCTGCCTATCATTTCTTCCTGGATCGTCCTCTATGAGTCCATGACCAGACTTCATCTCACCAGTGCCCAAAATACCTTTATTGCTAGCTTTTTGCAGGGGTTATACTACCGAGCGTTGTAGGGATTACCTTCCATCCCGTATGGAAGTCGCTATCAACTAGCGAGTATCTTCGGATGATACCAATGAAAAGAGCAGTGCACATCTGCATCCAAAAATCCCCATGGATTGACTTCATCCAATGTCTTCCAGCTGTCCTAATCCATACGTCTCATGCTTGTTCCATTTCTGGCATTTCTGGATGTCAATGAGTGTGGCCATAGGCCTGCAACGAGATTTCTGGAGGAAACACTGCTGGATTGGGATCAATCTCAAAACTGGAGAACTATGAAGAACTGACTGGAAGTTTCCGATCCAACCCGAAGCGCTGGTTAACTTGGACAGAATGAAGCCAACCCTGACCACGAATCTGAATTTGAAACTCCAAGCTGCAGAAGTTTCACACTTTGGTCCACTTGAAGTGGTTGCGTCTTGAAACTGTGAAACTTGGTGAAAAAGTTCTGGCCCGTCGTCTTGGAGTTCCAGTGAGACAAAAATATAACAGAATATGGACAACCGAAATTGCGTTGAGCCGCATTTACCAGTAAACCATCCTCGATAGCACCATAAATAGATTGGATTGAATACATCCCCAAATGGTAGCTTCAATAATGGGTTTACCACATTGAACACTAGGATAGATTATCCGGCTATTGTCACTGGAACATACTGGAACTCTCTCCGAAGATTCGGACCATGGAAGATGATCTGATCACACCAAGTCCTTGTGCTTTGAAATGTCGTAAAATCAGCGACTTCTTCCAGGGATTAGTCACATTTCGGTCATCGAGAAAGAAATGGGAAGGGGGTGGTCTGGCCATTTTGGTCTCTTGGCGATCTTGATGAACGATTCTTCGGCCCACTTGGAGGATCAGTCTGAAAAAACGACATGGCTAAAATGCAATCACCACACTTCCGTGACCTACCAACGAGGATTGTTACAGTAAGCTGCTACGAAGTGGAACGATCCATCAAGATGGAACGGGAAAATTGTCACTTTGGTGGCATCCAGGTTTGGGAATACCCCAAAAATGATCCACTGATTTTCCATAATTCTCCCAAATCAAATGGCAAGTTTACAGCATGAAAATAAACGGAATTTACCTGCTCCAATTCCCCAATCACATGGATCAACAGTTTTCGTGCTGTCGCTTCCGCTGCCTCCAACCCCGTGAGTTGTGTTTCTCAGACTGGGAAGCAGAACCGGTTGAGGCACAAATCGCAACGTTTACTTAACATCTACATACAATGATAGATATTGTAGGGTATTAATATATATATATATAAATACTTCCTCCTAGCGGTGGGTTTTTCGAATGCTGCAGCAAAACCAAGTTTGTCCAGCCGCCGCAAAGTCTCATTATATATGTTCCAGGGGGGCAACTCTCAACCCGGAAGGCTTGAAGAATGCCTGTGGACAAGGGGGAACAACTACCCTTGGCAAGTAGATACTAATCTTGGGATATCTTGGGAACATGGTCGGGACATCCTAGACACTATACAAGAAGCATGATCAAATCATCAAATCATGATGACAGCAAAATCATATGTTGATTGTCATCAAACCAAACCTGGCTATGGTTATGAGATCCAGCCACCGCATGAGCATGATGCGAGTCCACCTCTGTAACAAAAGCACCACCCTATTGTCAAACAACATGGACTCCCAAGCGTGTTGCCATGCAACAAGTTGATCAAACATGATCAATTTGATTAAAGGGGCAATCATCTATATCATCCATATGGGAAAGGCATTAAATCACGACAGAATCATCTATATATATATATATATATATATATATGGCGGTTTCCTGAAATAGGGGTACCCCTAAATTATCCATTTTAAAAGGATGTCCCCTTATGAATCATCCAGCTATTGGGGTATCCCCATTTCTGGAAACCCCCATATCAATGTCGATGATTGAGCAGCACAAGGTGCCCTCCAAGTCATCCCCACCTGAGTCGAAGGTCGGCGCGACAGCGCCGGGTAGCCATGATGAAGCTTAACACCTGCACAAGCACTTCGAATGGGCCCAGAACGGTTGGGTTGAAGTGGTTTGTACCAGAAATTCTACCTGAATATAGCTTTTATCACTTGCATAATTATGCATCTGCAACAGTTCGCATGATATACAACAGTAACTGCACATTCCATGTGCAACGCCACGAAAGAAACACTAGACAAGCCAACACAGCGCCAAGCTTGTTCTCGCAGCGAACTCAGGTTGCCAATCAGGAGACTTTCCAGCAGGTACTACACACTGTGCACTGTACACTATACACTCGTTCATTCCTGCACCGAGTCATCCGCGGCACTTCTTCACCGCTGCTGTGGGTCAAAACGAGACCCCAGCCACATGCCACAGTGTCCGTTCCAAGCAAATCCAAACAATTCATGGCAGCAACACACAATGAGGTACCCCCTTGTATCGTCCAAGTTATTGGACCATAACATAGTGACTTAGTGAAACCATTGGTGACTTGGCGAACCCCCATGACTTTGGAAACCTCCAACTGTTCTTGTTCAGACGGCCTGCCCAGTTCGCGTGACAAAGTTCCTGCAAACAAAACGAATTAGAACATGCCAGAGCGATGGCACCCTCTGGCAAAACGAACCTGGCATTGGCAAATCACGATTTTCCATTGCTTATCCTGAAATCTGGGAGTCATGACCATCATGAGCAAAGCACGGCATAAGTTGAGAATCTCCATTGCCAAGTGTGTTTTCCAGGGGTATATCACAGCTCAAACAGTAGTTGCTCCGGACAAGAAATGCCCATCAAAGCATAGTAGCAGCTAGGTAACTGGCAAACTTTGTGGGCATGGTTCCGTGCCTTTGGGTCAAGCCGTTTTTAATCAGCTTCTATCCCACCATGTACAAAAGGCTTGATCCATAGGCCCAGACTTTCTGCCTTGCAGCTGGCAGCAACTGATGGATGCTGAGCAAAGTGACGCATCGCTGCTACAAAATTGTCGGGAACAAGCCGGCCCCGCAATTTTATTCGCATGCGCCGGTCGAAACACTGCAGCCTTCGCCAAACAAAATGGGCAGGTTTTCCTAAACAGAAGGACCTTTGATAGGCAAACAATTGCAACTCAGAAAAAGAAATATCTGGCATACCCTGCCTACTCAGCGGACGAAGTCTTTGCAAGAAGTGGATTTGGCCGTGCATCAATCAATCACCGGTAAGACCAACATGGCATTGGCAAACCCTGGGCACAATCAGTCTGTCATATTGTTTGATTGGAAATCCCAGAGTCTACGCCACTTAGGGGTTCTCCATGCCCAAGTTTGCTTACCAGGGTGTAGACGCCCAACCCCTCCTGCACTAAACGCTGCTTGGATTTCCAGGGTTCACGGCTGTGTGTGGGCACGTGCAACGAGGGCGGGGCAATCGCAGATCCAAGCAAGGGGTCGCCTCTGGAGGACATGTGGCTGGGCAAAGGCAGGGAGGCTCGGGAATTTCCACATTATAACAAGGACCGTCAAAATTCCATGCAGTACTCGGAGGACAAGTGATAGTGGTGGTGGTTGTCGTGGTGGTGGTTGTCGTGGTGGTTGTCGTGGTGGTGATCACATAGTTGGGCCATGTGACTGGGCAGCAAGTCATCTCGACTTCTAGCGGAATTTCCTGCGCCTGATCCTTTTCTTTAGCATAGTGCTCCGACATAAACTCCAGCTGCACACGAGAAGCGAACCAGCCTGCTGGACAGCCCATCCAAGGACCCTCGCTGGTTCTTGGCCAAACATACTTGTTGTCTTCGCCATAGGAATATTTTTCATGGCTTCTTTTGGTGCGGCAAAGTGATGTGTCTTGGGGAGCGCAATCTGCAGGTTTGCGGCACTTCGCGTCGATGTGGGTGTAGACGTACCTATCATTAGATGGCGCAAAGGTTCCTTCGAACTGCAGCTGCGTCAAAAAAGATCTCCCAGGACAGGTATGGTCGTACATGTCAACCTGGTCAACAAACTCCAAGGGCTCAAACAATTGATACTCCAAGGGCTCAAACGATTTGCCGGGTGGGGATAACCTTGTCATCATCCCACATTGGCATATCCATCCTGGGCACGTAAATTGCCTGCAGCAAACCATTTCTCCTTCCACACCACTCGTGTTCGCTGGCCTGGTGGTCAAGGCATTCGTAGTCTATGTCAATCTCCACTGGAATGTCATACCTTTTTGATGCGTTTTGGGCGTTTGTATACTCCCAGTAAGCCTTGTGCTCCTCACGATCACTGAGGGACATGAGGGCAGGCAAGCGTTCCCAGACAGATCTGTAGAAGTCTGATGCATTTTCAGCTGCATCGGAATAATAGCTCCCCCCTTGGACCTCGCCCATGCATTGAAGGTACCCATCTTCAATCACATCAATCAGCTCCTTAGATGTTGGAATTGTTGGAATTGCCGCCCTTGTGGCCCCTTTGAGTACAACATGCACGAAAGAAAACATCAAACACATCAAACATCAAAAGGTTGGCATCTCGGAACGAGTATCTGGAACCTCTCCAACGATCCGAGCATCCACTTTCAAGCCCGATTCCGGTTCCAGCTTCAGCAGCTTTACAGCAATCCCTCGTTCGGCATGGAGCACGTCATCCACCAGTATGAAGACGCAATTCTTGTGCCAGTCTCTGCACTCTTGGGAAAAGTGCCTTCCCTTGGAGCACACCGAGAAACCAGACAACTGGTACCGAATGAGCCGCAAGTCATGTTGAATCATCAAGAGCCACATGAGGTTCAGCTGATCCTCAAATCTTGAAGCAGCATCCTGAGTGGAGGTAAGGAGGGAAGCTACGAACTTGAGCTCATCGAGCACCATGACTGCCTCTGTCTGGAACTCCCGGAACTGCGCCTGGTTCACCTTCTCCGTAACGATTTCACGGACCTCTGCCATGATCTTTTTGTAGAGTTTGTCTAACGGATCTTCTTTCTTTTGGCCTGGAAGAATGCCACCAATGATTGAAAAGGTCATAGTGAAAAGAGCCCCCGCAACGGGGCTGCCCACAAAGCTCAAAGCGGTGCCAATGATGCCAATGAACATACTGAGCATTTCACCCTCATCAATACTTTCACCGTTTATCGCTTTCGTGATACAACCTGTTGTGGCTGAGGAGAGTCCATTGATCAGGCTGGCTCTGGATGCACTTGTCAATTTCTTCTGGTTGTTGCTAATCGCCGTGTTCGCATCCTTCAGTTGGTTCTCCTCGTCTTGCACTACGTCCAAAAGAACGTTCGCGATATTGTTCAATTCCACCCTTAGATGGTCCAAGTCGGGAAGCAGTCTGAAACAACAGCTTCATTTGCGGTTGTATCCCTCAGAAACTAAACTTTCAAAGTGTTGCTCAGAAAGGTATGGATGTTGCAAACATGATCAAACGATAATACATTTTCGGAACCACGTCCCCCAGATCCGTGAAAACGGTTCAAACCGCGGAAAAGAGTGTTTTCTTTTTGACAGCTGAGCTGCTCCCCAATATCTCCTGCCGACTGCAACAAACTCAGGTGGTCTGTGTGGTTGCTGGGTCCTGCTGCCCGCAGTTGAGTCAACAGTTTGCGCTGCATTGGTTTCAGCTCAATTCCTCGGAGTGCCAGCCACTAAGAAACTGTTCCTGGGAGTCAATTTTCTGGGGCAGTTGCATGGCGTAACTTGGCACATCGACTTTGGGATATCCGACCACTTCCGTAATTTACCATTTCAGCCCATACCCAAAATCTCATGCTTCAGAGAACAGCAGTGGAAGAACTAAATCTGGACTGACCTCAAAAAATGAAAATCAAACACTGTGGCAGCTCAGGCAGCCACTTCTTCAAAGCCCATTACTACACAACATAGAACCTGATAGCCTCAACATAATAACATATTTATGAATCAGCACTGATATATCTATAAAACCCATTAACTATATGAGTTTGTATATGATTCTCCCCATTCACCAAGCTGGTGAGGCACCTGCATCTGCAGCTTCTTTCTCAATCAGCATGGGATCACGAGCGATGCGTTCACGGAGCCGCAAAGCCGCGACGGAGGTCAGGGCTTGGTTCGTGTCAAAGTTCGACACTTGCAGCAACACCTGCCACAAGGGAGGTGGGGGCCCGTGGCACCCCCCAAAGGATAGCCCAGTTGATGCACATAGCTCCAAGAACGGGGGGTAAGTGTAACATATAGTATAGTCTATAGTTAATAAATAATTATTAATGGGATTTACAAACCTAACTTATAAGACTATTGGTGGCACTACATGAATGTGAAGTTCTGAGAGGAATGAATGAACAGGTCTGTTGATGCGGGACTACATTCCTGAATTTCCAGATATTGCCCACCATGCGGGTTCCAGCCCTGTGCAAAACCTAACAGAGTTTGAAAATCAGCCAAGATAGCCCGTGATCATCGTGGCAAAGCAATTCTCCACTAAGTCCTTTAAGACATCCTCAAATGACACGACCAACGCATTTCCCAGGATTCTTTCAACCCCAGCCTGATCTTTGACCTTCTTGGCACAAGCAGCACCGAGCAAAGCCACCAGAACACCGAGTATGCACCGCGATTTCACCATGACTCCTGCGGTTTCAGCTTGGATTCGTCCCTGCAAGCAGCAACAAATGGCTGCGATGTCGCGCAAGCACCGGCGCGATTAGTGGACCCTCAACGTGCGAACCTCCGATTTTACTCGCAGAATCTGCAGTTTTGAACAAAAAGAAACTCTTGGTGCCAATCAGAACACTTGAGAACAGCTGTCCAATTCTGGAGGCTCACGCCTGGAACATCCCTGCACGCCGTGGTGAACATCCTCGGGCAAAGATTGTCCAAGGCGAAAACACTGTTTATCAAGGGGAATTCAAGGGGACAAGAGGAAAGAAACTGGTTATTTTTATATATGCAGTAACTACACTAAGCAACAAAATTGTACAGCATCAAAATGGTTGTCCGTGATCAAAGGTGCCATGGTTATTCAAATTCCTATTTTCTTCCATGAAGAACTGGGAACCTGGGTTTCCTAATGTTCTGTTTACAGGGGGAATATGGGTAAAAATGTTTAGGTCCAGGTATTGCCAGCAGCGAGAGGTTGGGAGATGAGTATTGTGGCGTGCTTTGGGATCAGAAGTGGCGATCCACACTTTGGGGTGTTTGAAGTATATCCTCGTCCCCGGTTGGGGCTACAAAACGCAGACCCCAAAGCCCCTTGCAAGTTCTCATTTCTCATATGTATGTATGTATGTATGTATGTATGTATGAATGTATGTATGTATGTATGTATGTATGTATGTATGTATGTATGTATGTATGTATCATATGTATATTGTATATTGTATGTATATATATAATATATTATAATATGTATCATATATATAACATCATATATTATATAAAAATAAGATAAATATATATAAATACAGATAATTATATACATATACACATGCAAGGCAATGATTGGTTATTTGTGCTATGCCGCTATGCTCAATCCTGAGCTTCACCCTGTGAGATCATCCGATTCATAGATCTACCCGGCCTGGTAAACATACAAAAAACGAACTGGAAAATCACCATGCTATCAATGGGTAAATCCACGAAGTAAATGGGGTATTTTCTACAGCTATGCCAGTTTACCAGAGGGTATCTACGTACTCTTGTCTATCCTACCTGCATATGCTGCGCAATAAGATTTCTGTTCTCTTGTAATCCATCGATTTATCTGGTGTTTACCCCTCAATACCTTGAGGGAAAATTGAAAAAGCAATGTAAAAACGTGTCTCGCTGTGATCGGGTATCCAGGATATCTCCCAGCCCCTGAACTGGGCCCCCATGCGCAGTTGACATCGGAGTAGCAGTAATCCTTTCATTATGCTCGGCAAAAGAGTGGAGAGTGAACGAATAGAACCAAGACACCCCAGGAATTCAGCGATGATCGTTTCAATGGAAACAACACCAAAACCCTGGAAGTTGCGAAGCTGCTTCTTGTCCACAACGACAACGTATTTCTTTGGCGGTGATCCCTCCTCTCCAATATCATCCAATATCCTCTTAATGTCAACCCTGGATTCATAAACCCCAAACGGCTGGTTAATTGGAGGGGTACCATAAAAAAGTATTGGATGAAATGACTCTGACTATTGGAGGAGTACCCCCCCTAATTGTCCTAAACATGGTTTATTAATCCGGTATTGACATTGTACTTGTGATAATTTCACCACATTATTTTTGGGCCAACCCCGACTCGGTCTGGGAAAATCCCCATCGCCTGCAGATCGACGAACTTGGGTTGATCCTGAGACGACCATGAAAAAACCTTGGGGGTTCCCACGAATCGCAAGTGGCCAGTAATTGCAGTTATGACTCAGTTATGACTCATAACCCTGAATCTATATGTTTAAAATATGTTTTAAATATGTTTTAAATGGTCTTTATGTTTGGGATAAGCCTTGGGCTACGACTCACAAGATGATCCTAAGCCTGTAAGGTCGGATATGATTCGCAAACATCAACGATGGATGAAACTCTTCATGTCGCTTTTTTGGGGGCAGTAACTTCGGGGATCGGATAAGAACAGAATTTCTGCAGGAACACTTGATACGCACAGGACTTGGAATCCCGCCGTCAACCCTTAGGGATAAGGATGTTTCAATCTACTTAACAGCTGTGGATATTTTCCACCACGGAGACGTTCCAAAACCCTGGGAGTTTAGATGAATATCCGAGTCTGGATGTTGAATCGAAGCCTCAACTTTTTGGTGAAGTCCAATCTGCATCCCATCGCTTCTCAAGAACTGAGTCTGGACTAATGCTCTCACCAAATAATTCAAAATGAACAATTCCGGCCCATGTAAACTCACATAGATATGAAAATCCCTGGCTTTCAGTGGATGTTCCCTATCTTTTCCATATGTTTCTCCATGGAAGATAGCCATACCCCACCGCATCCAGCCACCTTCATGCCAGGATTGAATCCGTAGACTGAAGGCTCCTTCCTGACCGTCTCCTCCGCCTGGATGGAAAAAATAAGGCCGTTGGAAAACATACTGTGGGGATATGTGGAATCCAAACATCAATAGGCCATGAAACATCCATGAAATCACCATATCCTTGGGAATCCTTGTGATCCATATAGTGATTTCATGGTTCTTTTTGATGTATGTTTAGGTGAATTTATTAGAAATGCAATTGGGATATATGACCAACAATCTGATGTTTGGGTGTGTCTGAAAATGTGGAAAATCACCAAAATCATATGTTAGGCGCGAACATGTATGATTAACCACTGGATTTTAGGGCGCCCGGTGTAGTTTCAGACAAACCCATATGACACATGAGACATGTCAACGCCCTTTTATTATCTGGGAAAACGATAGATTTCCACCTTCGTGTATAGGGGTTTCGCTTCCAGGGATGGGTAACACTGAAGAAGCTTGAAACTGTAGCGAGACATGTTGACTGTTTTGACGGATCGTGGCCCCCCCCCCAGCTATTTCAAAGGGGCTACCAGCTTTGACAAACTAAAATACGGACCATTACGGACCTGAGCTAACAAAACATTGCGGTTTAACTTACGTATAGATACGCACAGAATCTGAATGCAGCTAACAAGCATGACATGATAAGTGGCATAGCGTCGCCGATGGTGTTTGCGTGTCCTTATAGGAATGGCGGATCTCGCTGGAAACCAACTTGTCTTTACCAATCTGCGTTGTTGTGAACAACACTCCTATATGTTGTGACACCAGAAAGTGTCCAAATATCCAGGTAAGGTTCCAAATGGGTCTCGAATCAAGTACCCCCAAGGCCCTATGTTCTTCACCATTTTCCCTATTAAAAGTGTCCGCTTTTCATATCCCTCCATTTTGAGAAACAAGCTTGCTGGATGCAACATCTTAATTAAGTATTGTTTCAGTCTAGCACCCCAAAATCACCCGGCAAAAACAAAACTGAAACATCTTGCCGCAGGATTAAAATCATCCAGTTTCATCATCAAGAGTCACCAACCCTTTCTTCCGTTGGAGGCCATGCTAGATCGTCACGTTGAATGAAGAAAGGGAGTTGAAGACGGTGAAAAAGGCACATCTGTCCGCCAAATTGATGCTCATTTTATGTATTGAAAAGTCACTCAAAATCGGGTATGTTTTGAACAAGAGCCATGATGCAAGCTGCACGCACGTAGTTGGCTGTGTGGATACATCCGAATTTTCCAGAATTTCTCCATCCACTTACGAACCAACAACCACGAAATTGGGAGTCCCCTATGACCAGGGTCATCCCCCAAGATGCCATGGTGGTTGCCTTCATGTTGAGGCCCAGAAACGACAGTGAATGACGCCCACATCTTGCCTCAGCTTTGCCCAACGCATTGGCCTCGCGGGTGGCACAAAGTCGCTATGGCTCCCGCCATAAGGCCCAAATAAATTCGCTATGCCTCCGAAATATCCAGCTGACAAACAGTATGTTTAAATGTAAGTGGGCCATACAGGATGGGCCCCCCAGTTATAAGTTGGTTTATAAACCATGAAATAATCCGCATTAACTATAGTTATATCATGTTATATCTACCATTTAACTATAGTTATGTCATGTTATATCTACCATAAACCATTGAATTCAGCCACTTATAAACCAACTTAGTTATCTTGGGGGCCCCATCCTGTACCCAAACATGGTGGCTTGAATGGGGAAACTGATGTTCTGAACCATCAAATTCCAGGGGGAACCCCTCGATATCTACAGCGTTGTTGGGTTGACATCCTCTCTACAGATACGCAGCGTTTTCCCCGATTATGGTGATCTGACTCTGTGGAAATCCCGTTAACTTCGTGGATGTGCATCCCAAGCACCACAAGGGTTCACAAGTCTGGCAGCATGGGTCTTACTTGGTGGTATATCTTACTTATTCCACGGAAGAAAAAACCCAAGTTGACAGTGAGCCAAGCCCGCTTCCCTCATCTATATCCAGGCTTATAAGTGTATAAGCTTCTCACATACTTCCTAAGTAGGAACCAAATACCTATGGGATCAGAAGCTGTTGACGCAGCAACCCCCAGCGAACCCCCAGCGAACCAATCGGGCCTCTCCGTGCTTCACAGCCGTTTTGGCCGCATTCACCTCGATCCAGCATTGGGTGGCTTGGCTCAAAAAATCCACCAAAAAACCTGCCAAAAACTGTAAGATTCTCGTTTCAAGATTATTTTTTGGGGGGCTGCAACCCAGATGTTGCGCTGTTAGAAACAACTCACAGACCATGGTGATTTCAACTGATGTGGATGTGTGACATCGGCAGACCCCAGCGTTTCCAAAGGAACAGCGGGGATTCAGGAACCCTGGCTTCACCAGTCTATTCAATTCTCACATAGTCAAGCGGCAGCGGCAGGCAAGAAAACCCGCACACGGCAATCATGAAAGGAGAAAAGACTAGAGACTAATTTGAGAGGAAACCATTTTTGAAAAACAGCAGCCGATTCATGCTAAAGTCATATGGGGAAATAAAAAGCTTGCGATTCTGGCCACATACATACATACTTGCCATACTGGGCGAGATCTAACCCCCTAGGGCACAGATTGCCACGTGTTCCCGAAAGAAACGCGCCGGTCTTTGGAAAGGCTGTGAAATCACACTCCTGTCGTTGAAGTCCCCACAGTAGTCGAATCCCCAAGGGTTTTGGTCAAGATCCTGGGATAGGATCCCCCTTTCATCTGCTATGCGGTTCAATCATGTCTAACTCCAGTTAAGCCATTTAAAGATGTTATAAAGCTATATGTTTGACCTTTTTTTAAAGCAAAACAACCACGTTGTAAGAATGATCTTGGGGGATGGAATTCTATCTTGGATGGGATTCTATCTTTGTCGCTCTACAAATACGTTCCTTCAACACCAAGGATGGGAAGCATCCACCGCACATTGAGGTGGCGGCACAGGGTCGGCCTCGGGCGCGAACGAAAGGGTGGCACAGCAGGCTGCGTTGTGGGTATAGTAGGGTGGGAAACGAACCAAAAACACCAACTTTGGTATGGTTTATATCACACCCAAACTGGAAATTTGGGGCAAATTGGGGATAAACATTGATAGTGGTTGGAATCCAGCCGTTGGATAAACTATATACTATATAATACTCTATAATATGATATGATTCTATAAGCCCAAAGCCATGAAGTCAGCATACTAGTTGATAATGACACGCAAAAAAAAAGGAGAGAAATTGACTACATATGGTTGACCAGGGGCTTCGCCACTGCCACATTCATATGTTTTCATGTACTATCAGCCAACCAACAACGCGTTGGCGAATTTTGAACCATGTGAGCCGTAATCAAAAGATGGTACAAGGAATTTGGTCGTCCATCCCATGCCATGCGAATCCTCACAATGGGTATGTAAATCTCTTTGAACGCATTGATGACCATCTTCTAGTATGGGGATACAATCCAACTTGTCACGAGAGGTTTGCTTATCCCATTTTACCCACTGGTAAAATTAAAATAACATAACTATGGAAAATCACCATGTTTAATGGGAAGATCCGCTATAAATGGCCATTTTCAATAGCTATGTTAAATTACCAGAGGGTATCCGAAGCAATAATAGTGATATCCCGAGTAAAACCCTACTTCCAATGGTTAAATCCGGCATTTGACCATGGCACATGAGAGACCCACAACATGCATGATGTGACCTCCGTCACCTTGGAAGATCGTCATAGCAACCTCTTAATTTGTTGCTGCGAAGTATTTTATTCCCTAAGGGTTACACAAGATGTATATATGTATAACTGTATAACTGTGTATGTATATATATATATGTTATATGTTTATCAGCTTGAACCAGTCACACTCAAAAAGGTCTGCAAATGGGGTATACCGCCAAAAATGGCAATGTTTAATGAGGAAAATTCTGATAAACCACTGGATAATCTACCTTCAGACAAGACCCATTTAGTTTTTTGCGAATTCAAAATGTGCGTCGGAATGTTTCTACTGACACCGCAGATTTTCTGACCAGATCCTGACTGTTCAGTTGCGGTCATCCGACTTTACGGTACCCTGGCTTTCAGACCCCCGAAGCGGCACCCCAAAAACTTGATTCCCCAGTTTTTAATGGCTACTGGATATCGTATCCTATGAACATTCTCTACCATGCTAATTGTGATTCCTATGCGCCCATTAAGGCTCACCTCCTTGCACAGTTCACCCTCACTTCTGAGTGACATTTGATTTTCTACTTATCTACATTCCACCTAGGAGTGTTCAAGCATCACTTGCGCTGCCAACATTTGTTTGTTTCGTTGATTCATGGCCAATGACGTAATCATGGCCAATCATAGATGCCCTGCTCTGAAAATAATTGTTTAGCTGAGATTTAGCTGGTAAATAAATATATACTCCAAACAATTGCCGTTCCCATTGATGATTGGTAGAAAATACTCCAAGATACTCCAAGAATCTTCCCCTGAAATGTCCACTTACAAAATATGTGGGTTTGTCTTTAGTAAGGTACCCCATTCCATCCACTGGCTGCCCCCTTTAACAAGCCATACATTGGGACTTTACCAAGCAGTTGTTCCAACAAATCCGATCCAAATCCATTGTTCAGTGGTTAAATATCCTTAAAAATCTCTAGATACTGGATAAATAAGGATACTTAACCATTGGGACTAAGTATTCAGTGGTTAAATCAGTTCAATCTCTATTTCTCCATGGTTAAGTATGCTTAAGTCATGTTGAATCCCCCAAAAAATGGCTGGTGAAATCCTCAGTGATCTCATGAGGATTCAATGACGATTCAATGATGATTTTGAATGGCAAATTGATGGGATTTGACGGGATTTAGGCAGCCAAGTTGCTGTAGCTCACTAGGTGAAATCTATGATCTATGGTAGATAATGTATATATTAATTATGTGTATATATACATACAAATATATATATATATATAATTATATATAGAGATATACACTTACATACCCATGCTTGGATTATCATGGTGTCCCTTAAATCCATGGCACCGTTGCCAGTCATCACGGCTGAGGCGCTGGTGAGCAGCGTGGGCTTCTCGCTCGGCGAGGTCGGTGGCTTAACCACCTGTGGCCCCCTTGAAGCAAAGTTGGCTTCGAATTTGAAGCTAGTTTACCAGCCCAAATGGCAGGTTCGGATTTTTCATGATAACACATGGGACTTACCCTGATGGGTTGATGGGACGACTGACTGGCATTTTGTTTGGGATTTAGTTAGCGATAAGTTGGCTTAGTTGACGAGTTTAACTATCTTAACTCTTAGTTTTACGGTGACACCTGAACTCGATGGGTTGATGAACAAAAAAATGAGTCTGCCAAGGGACCACATGGACTTGTTTTCAAGGCATGTTTACTAAATTTGCCAATGATTGAAAAGATGGAAAATGATGGAAAATTATGGAAAAATTTGGAAAATTGATTTGGGAAAGATGATGGAAAAGTGTGATGCGTGGGATTTTAAGGGCATACACAAATTCTCAGACAAACCCAAATATCTGTCCAACTAGTTTCCAATATATGCACGTAACCAGCCTCATATAGTTCTCTCATCGAAATGTAACCAAAAAGGTGTATCCAACCTACAAATTGGGGAACAATAGAAAGAAGCTAGATGTGTATGTGTGTATATATATATAGACAACTGCAACACAAGAGGGAAAATTTAGAAGCAGCCCACGTTCTATCTATTTGGCCCACTTGTTTTGGAAAAGATGAAACCTGTTTTTGAACAAAATTAAAATTGAAATGGGTATTGCAGCTATTGCATGACCGCGCAGCGAATAGGTGCAATTTCAATGAAATGTTTGATGCCTCTCAACATCACACGTGGGTTGGCGCCCCAGCTCCATCGTTCAACAGAAATCACCTGGATGAGGAACCTGGTAAAGGAGAAAAATTCCAAGCCACTCTGCAGCTGAAACCAAGACTTATCGGAGTGGTCTTGTACCGTCCCAAACATGTGATTTTGCTACAAGTAAGCCTCGTGTCCAGTAGTGGCAAAGTTACTGAGTTCTGCCTTTACTGCAAGCATTTCAGCGAGTTAACAAACTCTGCGGTTGATCATTCATACCACCTCCAATCAGATTGTGCTGATGACTGATGACCCAAAGAGATCCAAAGAGCATGAAGATTCAAGTATTTCACCAACAATATCGATAATTACCTGGCAGAATTGTGTTCGACCCAAATCACTTAAGCCTTAAGCAGTGGTCAACAAACCTCTGTGGGAATCCCTCGCACTCGTTGACGGATGAGATGCGAGTGATGCGCCGTGAACTTCATCAAAGACGTCCAAAAAATCCGACCCAAACTTTTGGATAGCTGTATCTGAAAATGAGGGGGAAACCCCCTTGATCCACGTGTGAATCATCATTTTCCGATTAAAACTGCCATTTGGGTGGCATACCCCCTTTTCAGACAAGCAAATATTGACTTCCGCTTTCTGAGTCGCTGGCCTTCCTGTAGCCGAGCCATCTGCGGCCACGTCTGACCCAAAACACCTTGCTGCACAAACATTGACTTGGTCCTGGTAATAAGCTGGTAAACAGTAAACCCAATATATAATGGAAAAAAATAATGTTGTGAAAGTGCTGGAGGCCCTGATACACAATGAAGTAGTCGCACCACCGCATTGCATCCCATCCAGCACCGAACTGAGTTACCTCAGTTGTCTGTGCCATTCGGCACAGCATGGCTTTCGCCATGTCGAGCCAGCCACAGCTGACTGACCACATTGGCCATATGGTTGAGAATTCTCCAAGATTCATCTTCCTGCACATTGCGCTCCGGCCAGCCAAAACGGGCTTGAAGATAATTTGTTGGTTTGGTGATTTCTCCAAGATGTGAAGGACAATCCCAAAAAAGGTGAGTCAGTGTTGCGAAGGCTTCGCTGCACCAAGGGCATTCACTTGAGTCTCCGCGACTGCGAGACAGCCAGGCCGGCGAGACCACACTTCCTAACA
>Ga0126342_10000033_pt1 | contig 67423 bp, 70 predicted proteins | sample Cyp1metagenome_FD_92528 | JGI IMG/M metagenome (GOLD analysis project Ga0126342, IMG submission 92528) | Coral microbial communities from Lord Howe Island, Old Settlement Bay, Australia - Cyphastrea 1 metagenome | ecosystem: Host-associated > Invertebrates > Cnidaria > Coral ...
AGCACCTTTCGGTCCATCAGTGGATTCGCTCTGCCATCCCTGATTCACAACAGCCAATCTCTCCTATAGGTTTCCTATTTTTGAAACTTCCGCCACCGCCTTGTGCGGTACTACTGGTATTTAATTTGTGTCATTATATTTTATATGTGTGTATTATTAAGAATAAAACTCTAAATGTCACAATATATGTCAGTTAATACCCTCTGAATGTCAGAATATATGTCAATTAATTGCTCAAACACAATTGAAAACATAAAGGAAAACCATCGAAATATATGGGAAACAAATCAACTTTTCATATTTCAAAATTAATTAAATCACATTTCAAGTTGATCCAATTTTTCTTTTCATATTTTATTTACATAACATTTTTTTCCCCCAGCGGTTGTCATTGTGTTTTCCCGTTGTGTTTCCCCGTTGTGTCTCCCCGTAGCGGTTCCACCGGGCTGATCCACCAGAGACGCACCGGGGAGACACAACAGCACCGTCGGTGCTCAAACTTTTGGACACATATACGCAGTTTTTACATTTCAATATGTTTACCAACCATAAACGTGACATTTCTCATAAAAAATAGATCAACATTGGTGGTCTCCTGGGTCAAAAACATGGATCCATAGCCGTTTGGCCAAGGTACTGCTCGCGTTTTGCCGCTCTTCAGTTTGCCAACCTGGCTGGATGGGCCAAGTGGATATCCTCAACTGATGGGTTTCGACTTTCCCATCTGACAGTTTTTCACACTGACGATCTGGAGTTGGTCCTAAAGGTTTCATCAACGTCAGGAACCCATGAGTTGGTCAATGTTCCAGCGCCGCAGCGCCTCACGACTCAGGCTGTCATAGAGAAGCCGGTCGCTGGCCGACCTCGAAACACGGAGACCTTTGGAGTCCTTTTTGGATCAACCCTATGGAAACCATTTTGAAAACTCCTATTTTTGAGTTCTGGTTCCTGGAGAAATCCAGCCCCGTTTCTGGGCTTCCTTCTAGGTGCCCCTACGCTTCTCTCAGAGTTCTCGGTCTAAAATCCTGGGCCAGCTTGCTGAGGAGGGCTGGAAGATTCCTGGGTGGTTCCCAGAAAGGTATCCTATCCGTTCACATACCAAATTTCTTTGGCAAAATGGGTCATGTATTGGGATGCACTACCCATATTCTACCCATATTTTTGCTCTTTGCTTGCTGCAGCATAGCCAGTCAGGTTTGGAATGATGGCAACGATTGACCAAGTACTGAGCTATCCTAGTGCCTACTTTGATGATCTAATAAGAATAGTCACAAGTCCCAAACAACAAGGCTCTGTGGTTTTGGAAATCCTCCAGATATCTCAAAAAGGTTTACACTTCCAAACAAGAACACATCCGGAACTGCGAACTGCCCCAAACATTTCTGGCTGACTCAACTGATCCCAGATAAACAGCTAGATAGATTTGAGTTGAACATTAAAATTCATAGATTTTCGATGGATTTTCTCCACATTTTACAAAAATCAAGCATTCCTGACCTCATGGATGATACATCCCAGTTTTCGTTCGTCAACCCCTGAGTCCCTCACAGGCCGTGGCCGGGGCATCACTGGGGCCCCAAGACCTGGTGAATTTATGGATCGATACTTCGGCGCTTGAACAAACATCACAAGATGTGACGAACATTGATTAATCATGGCAAACGGATTTCACCTGGAAATGGAGGAAATGGATCATGATTGGGTAGCAATCATCATGAATACGATGATGATGGTGATCATCATTTCCGAAGCGGAAAAATATCTACCCCTCGTGCCTGGCCATCTCTGCATCCTGGATTTATGAGCATGTCAACTTGGGAAATCCAATACAGCTTGGGACTTTGAACATGTTCAAAAGGTTGAACGCGGAACAATGAGTTCCATATCAAAAAGGTGTTGAACTGACGCTTGGAAACTTGCTTACACTTTCAAGTCATCAGAGTCATCACCAAATAAGATATGCGTCAGTTGTGTGTACTCATGGCAATGATCGTAGTACAATATTCAAAGCCACCAAGGTCAAAATCCATCCCAGTGGGTAAAGACTTCGCCGGGCCGACGCGCCCAAAGCCATGCTTTCCGCAGATTCACTGGTGTCAAAACTTCGAAAGTGGCGGGGTTTGAAGATGGGTTTGGACTTGGATGTTGACCTCCCAGGATGCAACATACAAATATGGGAAGCCAGCTGCTGGGGAGGGTGGCTTATCTTTTCAAACTATATTATAGTTTGGGAGATGTAAAACCAATGAAGGCGCTCACATGGGGTTTGTTCATCCCTGTTCCGATACCTGTCAGGAATGATGCTTGAGGTTCACCTTGTCTCGACTCTTAGATGGCTCCTAGTTGCTGGCACCAACCAAACCAGAAAGGACATGTCGCGATATGTTGCGACATGTTGCCAAGAATTTGCGAACAAACTGCTTGAAACCACTAACTTTCTGTCAGTTTCGCAGTCCGATGATCGATCACTGGCTTGTTGCATTGTTGCCATCAAAGCTGGCAACACTTGTGAATTGCTGAAGCAAAACGAGCAAAATGGGCGGACATGCATCCCAGCCGCTAGTTTGACACTTCTGAACTACAGTTCCTTGTTGGATGACTCAAGATACTCAAGGATAATAGCCCCAGCCCACATCATCCATCAATGATCATGGCATCAACCGGACATCGGACATCTGCTCCTCAGCCCTCAGTTCGCTCTGCAGCGCAGTGAACATCTGCGACGGAATGGGCGAGGATCCTCGGAACGGATGACCTGACGATGACCTGACCGTGGGTTACCAATGGATCCATTTTCGTTGGTTGTATCCCTAAACCCAAACATCTTGTGAATGTGGACATTTTTTCCCAAGTATTCCAACAGTTCAACCTTTTCCACACCGATTTTTCTTGATAAGACCCACTTTGTTTCACAATTTCGACCCCCCAAAAAGGTTCATGATTTCATAACAACTTTATCATATTAAAGAAACCATAGCAAACCTACCATTTCAAGGCCACCCCATCTCACATGTCCGTCCTTGCAGCTGCAGGTGCTCGCCATAACATGGCATTTTTGGACAAACCCACCTATCATATTTTTTGAGCAAAACAAAGCCATCCCCACTGTGGATGCATTATTGGTGATTGTCCCATATCCCATTGTTTGGTTGGTCAAGATAATTAATGATAATTATATCCCCACATCATCATTTTTCCATGAGCATGTCTCAAAATTGCACTTTTAGGGCCACCCAAACATTCATAATCATCCACCATCATATCCCTGCAACCCCCTTCTACTCCATTTTGAAGGTTCGGTACCCCCAGAAATCTCATTGGTCATATCAATATCCCATACCCTCTGGTAAACTGACAGTTTGCTATTGAAAATGGCCCAATCGAAATAGTTGATTTACCCATATTTACCCATTCATAGCATGGTAATTTTCGATCGTTTTTTCTATGTTTACCAGGTAGTTCTGGAAATTTTTCATCCCACCTGGCAGTTCTGCTTTGGCCGCCGTCAGCTCCTCCCTGAGCTGCGTCTGCTGCAGCTGCAACGCCGCGCAGCACTCCTCGGACTGGCGCAGCTGCAGCGCAAAGACGCTCTGGTCTCGCTGCAGATCCTGGAAGCGATGGGAAAAACACGGGGAAACATGGCGTTTTTGGGAAAAAACAACTGGTTCTGCAAAAACAGTGGGTTATAGTCATAGTGCTTCTGGTTCAGTCGAACTGGTTCCCAATGGTTTCCATATTTCTCATGGCGAAACATCCATGGTTCTAGAAATTTGGTTCCTATTGATCTTCAGTCTTCCCTAAAGATGTAAAAAGATGTATATAAGATGTCCCCATCAATAAGACCCATTGGATATTTACTTGCTTGTATATCCCCATTCATAACATTCCTATTAATATCCCATAATTCCACCACTTCTTAATGGTTATATCACCAAAGTTGTTGATGAGTTATCCCATTAGAAACATCTCCATGATATAACCACAAATGAGGTATACCACTCAACCATCAAACATCATCAAACATATAGCCATTCAAACACGAATCCCAACCATCTCCAACGTCAACGTCCTTATCTGCAAGCTTGGCCATCTTGGCGTTTCGCTTGGCTTGCTGGAGCTTCATCCACATCTTCAGCCGCTTCAGCTCTAGGCTCCGGAGCCATTGAAGGTCTGCGGCTCGTTGCACCTGGATGATTTGGATGGGAGGAGCTTGGGAAAATACATGGAACATTTCAAAACTATGGAAAAATGATGACTTACTATGACTGATTATGACTTTACTCTGGTGATACACTTGCTGATACAGTTACTGAGACATATCTATCTGGCCCTGCAAATTACAAACCTGGTAAACAAGTTTCTGGATCATCGAAACTGCGCGCTGTCGCAAGCCTTGCGGCAAGACAAACTAGGGTTACGCAGGAACAACTTCCAGATGGAAATTAGTCTCGTATACCCAAGTTACAGTAAATTACCTGAGCAAACAAACTTTCTTAACTCTCTTACTTACATTAACCTCAAAGAATTGTAGGTTGTACCCTCAGTGTGCCACATTGTGCCACTGGCATCTCTGGCATAGAGACGGCCCCATGGCCATCTCCAGGTGTAGCACCTCCATAGCCAGTTCCAGGGTCTCTTGCCGGACTTGCATCATTTCCTGGGGATGGGGATCTTTTGCTTCGTCGGTCCAGTGGTAAGTTGGCTGGGTGTTTTTCCTGTGAAGTAACGGGCATCTGGGATTTTTGTGTTCCGAATCACACAGTCGGACGGAAGGGTTACAAACGGTCTTAAATTTTGATCCATTTCCAGAAACATCCAATAACATCCACATTGTCCATTGTGATCGTTGTGGCTGGCATTTTTGTGATGACACTTGGCACCCTGTTCCAACGAGATTTTGAGGGAGATTCCTGGAAAATTCATTAAGACAACCATTTGAAACCACTATAATCATAGCACTTTGGTGAAAATGGGGTAGATCCCAGCAAGTCGCAGTCGTAATTTCCCAGTCGTATATCCGGGAGATTTCCTGGTTATGTATCCCAGTATCCCAATCATAGCACATCTGCCCAAAATCCATGGGTTTTTGACATCTCCCCAATCCAAAAATGGCAGCCATGGCAGCCCTCGTCCTCCTCCACACGAGCTTTGGCGTGGTCGGAAGGTTCCTCCTACGACTTGTCGGGTGGGGTCATATCTTTATGGCTTCGGCGGTGGAGAATCTGCTGGATAGCCTGATTTTCGGAAAAACACATTGTTTCCTGTTTTCGACCAAAGCAATCCAATGAAAAGACCCCCTGACAGAGTTTGGTCATTTTTTGAAGGTTCGTTGGGATATCCAATTCCGAACGACATAATTGTTTCGGAAGAACTGGAGGCACATTTTCCATTTGCAGACATTATCATGATCATGTACCTTGGATAATAAAGATGTCTCTGAAAATCATCCTCTTAAAGAGTGAACATATCTCATAATATCTCATAATCATCATAATCCTTTTCACTTGGGTTTACTTTCCAAGATCTGCAAAGGTAAACATGCCAGGACATGCTAGGCATATCCAGGCATTTGAAAAAGGAGCACCTCCTCTCCATGGACACCAAACGATTTAGGTTCCCTGCACCTGTTGTTGGCACACGGTCGTTTCCACATCCCCAAAAGCTCACCATTCTCCAGGGCTATGCGTAGAATTAGGCTTGACAGCGGACAAATCCAACAAGCGTAGCACACATCTTTGGAATGAGTTGCCTGGTTCGTGTCGCCAATTTGGTATGTTCCAATCTGGGAATCTGAGGACTCGAACTGGTCCTCAGCATCCTCCTCTTCCTCTTCCTTCATCAATTCGCACACGCGATGTCGATTGGCTGTCCACAGCCGGGCGCATTCGGCACTTGCCAGCCTTAGCTCACGCACAGGGCGACTGCCAACATACACCAGGAATGTTCCATGCCAGCCATCAGCTTATTCAAATGGCCAGGTAAAACTCATCACTGGGGGCACATGCACAACATCTTGACCTGTGGGTTGTTGGATGTTTCTTGTCATCCTTTCCACCCATGACTCTGCAACCCACAAAAGTCCACGTTTCCACCAAGAGTTCAAACAGACCAAGAAACTCCAAAAAAATACAGGTTCTCATCTATCTTTGTCTATCAAAAACGCTATTTGCGCAACCAAGAGACTCATTGTCCGTCAAGTTTTTCCGCAACATTTTGGCTTCGCTTCGCAGGACATGCAGCTGCTGTTTGAGTCTTCCCAGCTGCCCCTGCAGCCGTGGCGACACTTCGCGGGGGCTGCGGACCACGGGATGGACCACAGGGCGAATCGGGCGCCGGTGCAGCTGGGCGTAGCTTCGAAGGGTTGCAGCGGTTGCAGCGGTTGCATCGTCTTTGGGAGCTCCTGGTGGCTGGGGATGACGGCTCTGCTGTGTGTTGTTTGAACGTGGTAAGTGGAACTCTTTCGTGCAGAATTCCATGCTAAATGTGGCTACGATGCTTCGCCGGAATTCAGCAGACAACAAGATTGCAACGCGGATTTTATTTATCCAAAGGCTTCGTTTGCAGGAAACCATGCATCCACACAAATCGTACGAATTAGAAAGCATTCAAACGAGTCTCAAATTTACAGGGTTCAGGGCAATTGCCTGCACCAAAACGTATCAAAAAATCATCTTTGCACAGCAAGCATGACTCGACCAACTTCTTGAGCATACTTCCGGAGAGCTAACTCCGTACCCGACTCAAGCGAAACAGAAATCTTCTGACAAATCACGCTTTTCTGGTGCTGTTGTTTCTGTAAAATCCTGCCCCAAGCTGTGCACAGCGGCAAACAGCTCTTCACAAGAGCCCTGAGGTGTGAATTGCCTGAATTGTGCAGACACCCCCTCACTGCTGTGCAAAGCTGCCAGCCTTGAGGTTGCCATGTTAGCCACTCATTCAACTCCATGTGCAATGTGAAATCTAGAAACAATGCCTCTTGCGACAACTCTTCATACCATCGTGTTGCTTTGTAAAGGAACGAAGCCACATCTTCGTAGCAAGTGGGATGATCAATGCCTCGTTTTTGCAACTGTTGCAACAGTTGGTATTTTTGCGCCTCAGATCGCCGACCCTTCCAAACTTCTTGAATCTCTTCCGTTGCCAGAGCAAGGAGCGGCCCAAACCAGTCAACTAATATAGCTTGGCATTCTGAGTGTTTGCCCAACCATCTCTGTGCTACAACCCAGCTATGCAAGGCCACAAAGACCTGGTGTTTGGAGATTGGACCCGGCAGTATCTCTCTTGACTGCGCTACGAAGCCTTCAGCGGCAACACGTAAGCACTGCTCGATTTCCAGAAGGATTTCGTGGTCCAAACCCGCCTGCTCAACAACGATGCGTCTCAACTGACAGTGGTAGAGGGTAGATGCATATGTTATCAAATTCTCATACACCGCTGCTGCGGACTGATCATCAAAAACTCTGTGAATCTCTGCAGAAAAAGAATGCCATCCATGCCATTTGAGTTGTCCGTTGCGGAGTACCAAGTCTAAGCCCTGGACATATTTTTGCAAAAGGGTCAGACGTTTCGGCAAGGTAGGGTAAATCTGAGAGTCTGTTGTCCCAGGAAGGACAAGAAATCGGAGATCGTGCATAGCTTTACATAGTTCCACACTGTACTGAGCTGCTCTTTGCAAGGTTGCATCTCTTGCATGTGAGTTGCAGCCCTTGAAGTCGACACGGTCGAGTTTCCACATGCATTCACCAATCACCGAGTCGGCTCTATGAAGGATTGTCATGTCACCAGTCAAAGTCATCAACTGATCAGGGGCCGGTTTGGTTTGACTCGATGGTATGATTTGAACGCCGCTGTCACCGGAAAGGCTCTGAGGACTAAGTGCACAGAGTGCACTTGGCTCAGACAAGTCACTAGAGTCCTCCGTGTCCTCCCCGAAACTGGCAGAAGAATTGCCAAGATTGTCTTCCTTCCAGGGCCGTTCTGTGAAGGAGGATTCATTGGAGACGAGGTCAGGCAAGGTCTCTAAGACTTCTTGCAACGACCTGTATCCACCGCATGAGAGCATGTCAATCAAGACACGTGCGTACACATTGCTGTAGTCCACCACATACTTGCCCGGCTCACTATTGAAGGAAAACGCAAACAAATTGTTCAGACCAGTGAAGTGATGCTTAGCGCTCAAGCCTGGAAAATGCGGATTCTGAAGATTGCCTGATGACTCCGTATGAACTTGGCAGGTGCCAAAGAAGCACGCTACAACAACATCGCGCTTTCCTAAGTGATCCACCTTTCTGCGCACATATTCTTGAACTGGGATGTCCTCATTTTTTGTGGTTTTGATGTAGAAAATGCCTTGGCATCTCATGCCATGTCCGGCACAGAACATCATTTTCTTGCTACTTTCTGCTTGGAGCCAGTCATCGATTCTTCTGTAGTGCTCGTCAGCAGAGCCGTTCAGCAGAACGATTGGCTGATCATCACCCAGTCTCTGGGGCACTTCTTTGGCAAACTTCTCAGCATCTTCGATGGCGCCGGGCAAGGCGCCAATGGCCTCATCATAGTTGCCGTTGCCGATCACCAAGACGTGCCATGGGGAAGAGCTGGGCATCAGCTTGACATGGTGAATCTAGCTAAACAATCTAAACATATGCTAGACATTACTTATCCTTATTTCAAATGGTTGGATGAAGTTAGATGTGCTTAGTTTGAACAATGGCTGTTTTGGGGCCAAGCTTCCAACAGTGTGTTCTTGCATGTCAAAACACCTTGAGCCCCTTGCCTCATAGTTTCTGTCTGCAAGTTCTGCGTCCGCGGATCTTCAGCTAGCCGTCTGCTTGCAGCAAACAATTTGGTTTATTTACAGTACTCAGTATGGGGAACCCTTTGAATCCTGACAGTTTTGGACATACCCAGATACCTTCATCCTAGTAGAAATGCCCTCCAAACATCACCAAAGCTTTCCTTGCCATATGTTGCCATATGCCGTCGAGTACCCCCAAATCTCCTCGTTTTGGCGTGGAGCATTGAGAACCTGGTGCAATCCGTAGGATTGGGGGAAGATAGGTAGCGTTCGAGAACGACCTCGCTACTAGTTGAAGGCGAGGTGAGTCTTTCGGGGCAATCGTTTTTACATGGTTTTCATATTTCACCAACCTGAAAACAGTGGTCGAGTTGATAACCAGAAAGCTGTGGGCTTTGCTTGACTTAAAATGACTTGGGAGATTTTAAACTCTTGCCCTCTGGCCAAAGATTCATGATGTTGTGCGACCCTCCCAAACTATTCATCCAAAAAGTGACACTAAAATAAAGGACACTCTAGGGCCTCTAGGGGGTAAGCGAAGTCGAACATTGGAAAGGCTCAAAATCCTTGAGCTTTTTCTTAGTGAACTGGATCTTCTTACGATTTCAATGAATTCTAAGAAAACTCCAAGTTTTTTGGCCCTCCTGAAGGTGCCATGGAGAAGAAACCATGACTCCTGGCAGCGAATCCCGGAAAATCCTTGAAACGCATGAAACTTATTCAACAAGAACATACCTAGTTCTAGTTCATTATAGTTCTAAGCTGTCTTGTCTGCTTGCTAACTATTTTGAAAATGGTTTGGCTCTTGATCTCATCTTTGTTCTCTGGGGTTTTTCATAATTTGACAGTTCTGCAAAGTTCTGGCTTGCCCGTTGCACAAACCTCGTTACCCAAGATTTGTACCAAGCTGATGGATAGCTCTTGGCTAAACTGGTATCCATTTGGCAAGCGTTTACTGAGATGGCATCCCAAATATCCACAGAGCCGGACCATCTTTGGATTCTCTTGGGTAAACGCTCTCTTGGCCAAGTGTTCATAGTTTTCATCATGGTTGAATCAGCAGATTCATGTTGTGCAGATCGCCAGATCCCAAAGGTTTGGTCGCTCCTTGGTGCACTGCTGCCATAGACCCGGGACATGTGCAGCCCTTTGCTGAACTCTTCGAATGGACAAACCATCACGGTGATCTCCTATGATCTCTTGACATCAGAATTGGTGGCTGCTGATTGGATTCTGATTGTTTAAAGTTTAAAGAAGCCAGCGACAAAGCACCCATGATTAGCTCAATCCTTGAGTGGCTTCGTAAGAGTGGCACTTCGCTCTAGACATGCTGGGCAGAGAAAAACATATGCTCAGGTCATGCCATTTTTTTTTCAGATCAACCTTTCAGTGGGCGACATCTGCCAGACTTCACATGAGCTTCATAATGCTTTTCACAGTATCTGGATTTGAAGAACCTTTCCTGGTTGGTAGTTGTAATTGAACCTATCCCCCAAAAAGAGCCATCTCAACCAATCATCCCTTTTGTATGGTTGAAAGACAAGAAATATTTGAAATCTGCCAGTTTCCATTTTGGCCGATGATGACTATCCTTTGGTGCCCAAAGTCCCGCATGGCTGAGCCAGATGGCTGCGGCAAGTGGGCACAATGGATCTGGCAAGTTGTTGGCACTCGTCTGAAGACATATACAATCTATAAAATCATTTAAATAGAGTTTGGAACGTCAATCATATTGACTCATAACCACTTTGATAACGACCATGATCAGAAGTGAGATCAGTGTATGGTCAATCCAGCCCTGCAGATTTTGAATGTCTCCAATTTCTGAAAATTTCTAGACCTAGACAGTACATGATTACATGGGTATATGTCAAACCCTGCCATCCAGGTGAACACAAAAATCACTGGCAAGTGGCTGCTTCTTTTCTTCAAGGCGAGTCGAAAACTGTGCTGTGTACCGCGGGGCCGCAGTCTATGTACATGGGAGGTGATCTGGGGGGAACAATTTTTTTTAATCCGGCTGTCAAGACTTCAGCGCCCCAGGATTTTTGATCAAAAGTAGATGGTGAAAATAATCTGTTCCACCTGACTTGATACAGATTATTGATCTCCACTTTTGGCCATTTGCAAAGCCATTTCTGTTTTTGGGTTCCCAACTTATCAATCTTATCACCTCCCCAGCCAGGGTTTTCACTCTGCAGATGGGCTCAGATTGAAGCCTTGAAACCATCTGAAACAGCAAGGTGGCATAATTACATAGAATATCATATCATATATATATATATATTGCAATCTTCCATCGTCTTAACATATCTTAACATATCTTAACATATCTTAAGATATCTTAACATATCTTAAGATATCTTAACATATCTTAAAATATCGTAGCATATCTTTCCACTTTCTTGGACTCTTCAGTTGGGATATTCGGATATTCGACCGGGCGAGCCATCTGGAAACATCTGAAACGAGCGCCATGCTGAGTTTGCCTGACCTCCATGGCATGGAAGCAACCATTTCTGGAAAACCCATAACTTAGCCCATAACAAACCCAGTTTAAACATGCGATCTTTAGGTGAATTAACGTCATTTTTGGATATTTTTGGATGATTAGCATGATGAGCAACGCGTGCACTCCCTCTTTGGTCCTTCAAGATTGACGAACACTGAGACTTGATGGTCCTGAAGAAAGAAAGCACCAGTTTCTCCTACTAACACAGGATTGATGTATTTTGGGAGGTCGCAAAGTTTGGACAGACTGCGTGCCAGTGGCCTATCAACATTGCTCGCTTTGATAATGCCGTGACATGCGATCAACGAAATCAATCTTGAGTCATTGCAAATCACCATCCCAAATTGGAGGCATGTGAATATGTGAAACCACCAGCCTCAGCTATCAGCAGTTTTCGCTGGGATATCGCCCTAATTTCAACCTATTTTGCCAGGAAGTCGGACCAAACCCCCCTTGACAAATGCTGACTGGTGCAGCTTGACGAATTTCGGTGAAATGGGTGGTGCAACCTGGGGACTTTTCTTTTCGCCTTGGTACTGGGCCTTGCAGGGTGGTATAGAAACGGATAGGAATGGTAGCGGCCAAGTGGATGTGATGGAGCGAAGCAAAAAAAATCAATGGCAAGAAGGATGATCGTGGAACCTATGACCAGCAATGCTGGAATCATTTCCCTAGGAAAAAATGCATGGAAAAATGGGGTCTAACCCGTTGCTGGGGCAAGCCATGATCATCCCAAAGCAACGTGATTTTCCGGTGCTGGAGTTTTTGTTTCTTGGTGGTTTTGAGATTCTCTACAGATTCGTGTCTTTAAGGGGCACATGAACTTCTACGAGACGCTGGACTATTCCTCAAAGGGACACAACGATAGAACACCATTCCACGGCGTTCTCAGCTGTTGCAGTTTAGCGCAACGACAGGAAAACCTGCTGTGGGATGCAGCCCGTCCAAGGGTCAATTCTGGTAGTGTTTTTGGGTTCTCACTGATAAGTACAACCCAATCATTCTGGTTTCAGCACCTGACCACTCCAGATCTTTTTAATCCTTGCGGCAGTCAGGTGCCGGTCCCAACACAAAGTCACCTTTCCTGATCGAAATCCAAGTGTTTTATGGCATTCTTGGTATGTCTTGGTTCTTGAACACACCACATTGTCAGTATCCATCTCAGGCATAGAAAAGCCAACAAATAACTCCCTCAACCATTTAGCATCAGCTAATTTCGAAACGACTGGACGCATCCATCACCGCAGATCGTATCCATTTTGGCAAAGCCCTGCACGAAGCAGGACACCTGCACTTGGTGCTATGGCAAGATAGAAAGTGCAATGGGAGAACAAGCAGCTGGGGACCTACTAACTGAAGTTCCCAGCCGCTTGCAAAGTGGGATGATGACCCAAATTTCCATGGGTTGAAAAGCGTTGACCCTTCATATGCTAGTAAAGGGCTGGGGATGCATAGCATATCAAAGCATCATTTATTGAGCAAGTTCGAAGCGTTTCTATTGAAAGCTTCCATGCAATAGAACCCGTAGAACCATTCTATTTTCCCGTAGTGGCGCTGGAAAAGTTAGTTTGGATATAGGAAAGGCTTGAAAAAATGAGGTCCCTAATCCTTCTTTGTCACCAGTTCACTGCTTCATCCCTGCCCAGCAATGGCGCCTACGGCGCGTCGCTGTCCTGCTGCACGATAGTTGGGGTTGATCATAAAACATCAGCATGAACAGGAGCTGCCTGGCTTCAATCAAATTAATGAGCAGTAAGTTGTTTGGATATGCTGCAGTGAACTTGTTGAGTTGTTTCCATGATATGAATCCGTCAGTGCCTCCGTCAGAGTTGCTCGCGCACTACGAGGACTGCCGCCTAGCCGTTGAATTCGGTGGTTCAACCACGGCTCAATTATCCCGAGCAGCGGATTGAAACCATGGGAGGGTTTCATTTGTATTCACTTATTATATATACATGATATTATGCATATAGATATATATTGCTGTAGCATCAATCATGGTGAAGTCAGCAACAATTGCTGTTTTTTGTACCTTTGTTTTGAGAACCCATTGCAAATCAATCTAGCGAGCCAGTGACTTGTTGGAAACCCACAAGCGGAACAACTCCACTCGCTTTTTGAATACCATCTATCCAGACATGGTAGAGGATTCTCAACTTTCAATTGGCAAATTGGACAACAAAAATCTGCCTTCCATCCTTTATTTTTGTGAAATACTGATAGAACTGATAGAACTGGACCTGCATTTTGCATTGATGTTTGATCAGCGCCTGGACTTTCCAGTTGAGGTCCAGGGCGGGGTGACCTGGAATTGGCCACATATATTTTGGCTGGCTGCTGCACTAAAATTATGCGCAAGATGTCACAGATTTTGCACAATTTCAAACAAAGCAGGTAGATGAAAAGATTTATGCCAATGAAACACGAGCATACCTTCTTTGTGGCGCGAGTACGGATTGCTGAATATTTTCCACGATCATTCGAAACTTGGACTGTTGTCGCACTTAGGAACCCGTTCTTCAGTACGATCATCATTCACTCAGAAAGAAAATATGGTGTAGAAATCTGCAGATTCAAACACCACCACGCTTACTAACCGGTTCCGACCAACTTTTCCCCACTGCAGATGAACTCCGAAGCTTTCCCTGCCTGCCCAAGCGCATGCGGTGCAGTAGCCTGGGCCTGGCAATTTCATCTCCACCATGGGTTTGGGGAAGCTGTTGATTTAATGAGGGGATGGGATGATTAATTTAGTTCACTAATTCACAATCAAGAAATCAAAGCCATAGGAGACATTGGGAAACACCATAGGAATATTACCTCACCAGAATTATACAATCTGAATGAAGCCACAATAGACTCAACCCTGAACCGGGCTCCCCGGGCTCCCTGGGTCTCGGCCTGTCTCGCGTGGTGTCGCTATGTGTGGGCGTCGCCTGCAGCGGAAAGGTCCGCCAGTGTTGGCCATGTGAATCATATGTTATTTTGGGATATGCAGTTCATATTGCCATGTTTAGGAAACGTTATTTTGGCACAATTGACATTGATATTGATATGTTGGAAAATGCTTGGAAAAGGAGTTCATATTGACATGATCGGAACACCCAACTATTTTGCTGACAAACATGACAGACATATCTTTTAGAGTCTGCTATCTGACATTATCATGTCATGTCGCGTGTCGCGTTTTGCGTTTCGTTCCCAGGTGGAATTGGCTCAGAGGTGGGATGACTTGAGTCTTTCAATGTATTTCAGTGTTCAACAGTTCAAAAATCACAGAGCTAGGATTGATTTTCCTATATCTAGTAAATTCAAACAAGGTGGTTTGGTTTAGTGTATTTCTATGTAACCCAAACCAAACCTTCTCAGTTTTGTTGATCTACCATCACCAGAGGTGAAGTGGTCTCGCCTCCACTGCTTCTGGAGGCATCTCCCTGGGATGAGAGGCAGATTTTGTCGTCGAATTTTGTTGGACAAATCTTGGGTTGAGAAACTCGTTCTTTGGAAGTGCTTGAAGCTGAGGTGTGGAGGGAAATGGTGGGAAGATGTGGGAAGGTGCACTATTGAGACCTAACTTAGGAAACGACACTGGCGCCAACCTGGCACCAATGACACCAAGCCCATCCGCCCCACCTGTACTCCTCTTCGGAGCCCCACACCTTGGGGCTGGGGACTTTCGAGTCATCTGCAGGATGGGAAGTCTTTGAACCGGCAGTATGCCATCTGTCCTGCACAAAGATTGGTTGTTGAAATTGTTTTCATTCCCATCTTCTTCATCCCCTTCCATCCCCTTCCATCCCCTCCATCTCTTCCATCTCTTCCATCTCTTCCATCTCTTCCATCTCTTTCCCAATTTTCATTGTCTTTCCCCAAGTTTTTCTTTCACATTTTCCCCTATCTTTCCCATATTTTTGCCACGCACATCTCGGCATCCCAACACGCAGGGTGCCATCGTCGCTGGCAGAGATGAGCCAGGCGGTGTCCTGGACACTTTGCGAACTGGAAGCCATGGCCTATTTATAGATGATACAAATGATGATCTACCTATCATTTCCATGGTGATACATATATATATATATATATGTGATGATCATCATTGATGATTAGCTTATGGTCATGATGATGAGTGTGAGGATTAATTATGATGATTGTCTATTGTTTCGTGTTGCATTGATGATTCTCAAAGGTAAACAAGTACCAAATAATTACATTCTGTTTGATTGATGATGACCTTTTTGTTGCTGATAGTTTTTGACAATTATCCTTTGAACACTTTTTCTTTTGTATACATATGTTGATCTGTATGGAAAATTTGAGCATCCATGATGATCAATGCTCCAAAATACAATGACTAGGCACCCAATAAACAGCTGAGCTGATTGGTCAAACGGCCTATGGATTGGCTTCTGATTTGTAGCCTCATACCCATGTTTGACCCGCGTCCTTAAGCACGTGGGGGTTAATTCCGAATATTGCTTGCATCTGTTTCAAATCCCCCAAAATAGCTCATATTAGTTTTTTCGGATATCCAACCTGTAGTTGGGAATGTTGGGATATGTGACATTCGATATATCCCCCACCAGTGGCTGATTTCCTAAACGGCTATGCTAGGGCCTTGTCCGCACCGCGCACCCAGCCTCAGTGCATGTTTGGTTGAATTTCGGAGGATTTCATCGAGCATTTCACACCATTTCATTAAAACGGCATGAAGGATTTGTTGACCAAAAAGAAGCGTAACGGACTAGCCAACATGATTGATCTACTGACATGTGGTTTGACCAGCAAACAGTCCCAAGATTTCACAATGTGACTGGCGGCACAGTCGCGATCAGTGGAGGTTTGGACTGTGAATGGCAGCTAGTATGCAAAGCCCTTGGGAATGGATGAGATAATCACTCTCAATAGTAAGGTAGGTAAGTAATGCAATGCAATGCAATGCAATGTAATGTAATGGTGTGTATGTATGTATGCATGCATGTATGTAATATACATGTAAGAATTGAGCACCCCAAAAACTGTCTATAGTTATTTTGTCTGATTGGTTGTTGAATCCCATTGGATAGTCATGGGGCAATGGGAGTCACCTGGATTTACCAGCAAAAAGTGGGGAGTGGAAAGTAAAACACAGGTTTGAATAGATTTGACACATTTTGAAACCACAGAAACTCGCGCAGTTTTCCATTCACTCGCGCAAGAGTTTCCCTCAGCGACGACCAGAAAACACCGAGCTCTTGGCACACCGTGTTGACTGTTGCGGAATGGCCCGCTAGAACCTGCACGATGCGCTGTCGATACCTCTCTGGATGGAGTTCAACTGGGTGAAATGCACAACAAATGGAGAGTGAGTGCAAAAAAGGAGGGAGATTTCATTCTCTCGGGATTTCTGGGATGCTGTGTCACATATCAACATATATCAACCACCCAATAAATGCTCACAACCTCATGGCATCTGTTATGATCGAGGCCAAGTCCCATCAAGACTTCGCAGGGCCCCTGTTTCTACCGGAGGCTTCTAGGAGACCTTCCATCATCGTGGTGTATAACCATGAATAATCATTCTGCAACACGCTGAATCGTGGATTGAGTGGAAAGGGTGATTGAACACTGCAACAGTTGTTGCATAATTTTCAGCCCCTCGCGTTTTCTGTTTCTTTGTCATATTTTTCCGTGGGACCGTCGGTTTCATTCCCTTTCATTCCCAGGACCAGGCCCTCATCGCCTGCAGAAGGGATCCGTAATGTCGATGCCAAATGTAGACCTGGAAACGCATCTGGTCACAACCCATGGATGAAACATCTAAGATATTTGTTGCTATAGGTTGATGATGGTTGATGATATTGTATGTTGTATGGCCGATAGTAACCTCCCGGATAAGTTAAACATTTTGGAGTGGGGGGAATCTTGAGAAAACCTGGCGGACACTTCAATGCTTTTGCAGCTTGATGCTCAAACAAAAGAACATTCCTTTTGCTCCAAAATCACACCCATTTTTAGTGCTATCAATAGAAAACCAATCTAAATGCCCCTAAAGCAATGGACGTCAACCAACACTTCAAATGCTTCTAGGTCAACACCCTGTGAACAGAGCTTGACCCTTGGTCTTAACCTGGAGATACCGGCAGGGTCGATGAAGTGTATACTGTATACCCATCATTCTTGCTGAACAAAAACACATCCTAATACATATCAATCATAGGGTGAAATCCGACATTTTTGAAATCAGTCTGTTCAATGGTTTCGGCTCCCTTTTTAAATTTAGCTTGTCGGTGAACTCCTGCTAGTCTTCGCCAGCAGTTTCCATGACCTGAGCATCTTCTGAACCGCTCACCACCATCTCCTTGAAAGGGGACGGGCAGACAGGCATCGGCATTGGCTAAGGGCATCCTATCGGCATCCAGATTCCCCAATTTTCATGTCAAAACCAAGCCTTTAACTCAACAAATGTCCCTATGGAAGTATCTTTGGCAAATCATCTAGAAATAAGGCAAATTCCTTTGAACATTCGGACACGTTGATCCTACCTCGATTTCCACGATTTTCCCAGCAATCCATAACACCAGACTCCCGTCTTACTGTTCTCTGATGTTCTGGGTCTGTTTTTGAACACGTCTTGTTGATATTGTTGATATCTCATTAGCTAAGTTCGGCAAATGTCATGATGATTTACGATAGGAGCCAGGTTGGTCATCACATTACACGTCAAAAACACATTTTTGAGGGCACACCCAAAAATAATGTTGTTAGTTATATCCATTAATATCCCCATATCCCCATTAAGATTTCATTAATGCCAAGATATGCCAAGAAACCCACACTTTTAGGGTCAAATCATTTCCGAGGCCATTCCCATGACATTTTGAACAATGGCTCCTCCCGGTCGCCCGCAAAGCAGCTGCGTACCACGAAGCGGCTCTGGGGGCGGACGGCCAAACCCAGATGGAAATGGGGATAGTTCCATGATGAAACCAGCAATCATGACAATCATGAAGACAATGTGCAGACTGTGGAGATCATGGAATGGACATTTGGCACACTCTTTGACCAATATGATTATGATCATTCTACTTTTGGGAATCAAGTTTTTTCCCAGTGGAGATCTTGAGATCTTAGTCCCCAATCTCACCAAATGGATGGCTGGTGATCTGACAGCTGGAACTCAACCAACAGTTTTCAGTCGGACGCAACCATCCGAAATTTTCTTCTGGAGTTCAACATGATGATCAATCTCTAAAAAGTATGTTGGAGTGGTTTCTTTTTTAATCATCCAACATTTTGATTCTGTTTTATTTCTTTTTTTTGAGGGGGGGGAGTTCAACAAATTGGCTCCATCTCTAAACAGAGTAGCCAGTCAAAGTATGTCAAAGTCTGATTGATGGTCTCAACCCCAATATGAGTCATTGGTGATCATCATGAACAGAACATTTCTTTAAAAAAGTCCTGTTGGACTAAATGGTGGATCCATCTCAAATGACAACGGTGACAGCGGACGTTTTCAAAACATCGCCCAACTCACCCGGCCCTGCTTTAAGCAGTGGTTCAAGCTGGTCGGCGCGTATTAACAAACCGCTGCAACCAGCGGGTTTTGAGAAACGGAATGGATGGCACCAAAGGAGATGCGGTTGAGAATTGGAGCATTTTCTGTGATTCTGCTCATGTTTCTGCGTGGGGTACTAGCAGAGTATGTCAGTACATTTTTTATTGATATTTTTGGGGTCAGGATCTCTCACGATTAAGCGTGGTCCTCTCTGCCACAGTCCACAGTGCTCTGGAGTGCGGTACTGCTTTCTATCTCTGAACTGGAAAATTATCTTCTTGAATTCAATGGGCCACTTGAACCTTCCCTTTGCCATTTCGCAAAATGTGGCTCCCGGCAAAACAGACTAAATCTAAGTCACCAGCATCCCACAACCCCATCTATTTTGGTGGATCCATCGTTTTTTTTCTCAATTTTCAGGAGTTTACACCTGGCAGCCATTCTGGAATCACCAGAAAAGCCCCAGCTGGGTCGAACATGCGAACAGCAGCAGCAGCAGCGTCAAAGCCACCGTGAGGAGATATGAGATGAGCTGAGTGGCCTCGGATGTGAAGCTGGTGGCATCGGGTGACTATTTCACCAATAACTGGTGGAAAATAGGGAAAACATGCAGATATGGGCTTTGAATCGTTTGAATCATGGAATTTTCAGATGAATCCAACATGGAAAGTGGGAGATAGTGAGGAATGATGGGCCCGCCATGACCTGGGAATGGGGTTCCCACCTGCCGGTCCAAATGGCTACTGCTGAAACAGACCTGGAAATGATCGACTTCAGAATTCTGACTGTTCTGACTGGCTACCAGTTGACATTTCCAAATGGAACTGCCTGGCATATTTCGAAAAATCACACCCGTCTCTCATCATTGCGTATGACGGTGCGCCATTAGGTGACCAGTCCCACAATGTCTGCCAGGCTAGCTCCATTAACGGCCAGAATAAGGGTCGTTTCTGTTCCAGCGATGAACATGCAGATACATGCATGCTCTGTGCATGTACACTTGAAACTGACATGATACACCAGTTAAACAAATAGATTCAAGATTCATAGATTCATATGGGTGTGTGTTGGGATAGAGTATACGATAGTATACCCCAATTGGATGCAATTCTAATGAGGAAAACAATGATAAACCGTAACATTTTTCCCCGACTTTTTGCAGACTTTTTCAGCGCCTCGTGAATCCGATGCTCCGCTTCTTCAATCAGCTCTTTGATCTCAGTGTCACAGGAGATCAAGATGGGGGATATCAAACAGAACCATTTCTTGGGGGTAATCATGCGTCATTTCCAACGCTAGTGATCGTTGTTTCACATTAAAGCCTATCCGAGGTGTTTTGTTCATGAGTGTATATGCAAATGTTCATGACGCAGAACCACCGGTTTAATATTCTAATCAGGTTTAATCGATGACATCTGCCTGCCTTGTCGCATCATCTCCCAGATAACTCCGTACAGTATTTGGATAGTTGCCAACGGTGGTTGCATACGGCATGATAGGCATTGGTTTGCCTCAGCTTTCTGGCAGCTTTATTTTAAGTTCACCTTTCCATTGCAGTTGTCCTCATTTCTGTGGTCCCTCGCCCTCGAGCCAGACATACCTTTTGGATCCTTCTGGATCCTTTTGGATGAAGTATCAATCCCCATGCATGGTATCACCATCCCTTCATCCAACGGTACTCCAAAAACACCCAGCATCCGCAGCCGTCCGCAGACTTTTTTCAACAAGGTGGCTGTGAGTTTTGATCCCGCCCAGATATGGTTGTGCATCTCACTTTGGCACCTCTGAGCGTCTTTGGCGCAAGCAAAATGCACCCAGCATTTCGCCTGCGGATTCTTGTAGCTCCATCTCCTCAGATCTTAGAGACGAAACAACATGAGATATTTACAGGATACATGTTACAACTGGCATAGCGTCAAAGATGGGCAACAAACTTGGTTTGTGAATGACGCAAGCGGTGGTTACTAAAATCCTAGTCCTGGGGTCCTGGGTCCTTATCAGAAATTCACAATCCTATGGTGAAAATGGCTTCAGCCGAGTTTCCTTTCTGCGCCCACAAATAAGACCTCTCCAAACTTTTCACCTGGTGAAAGATCTGCAGATGTCTAGGCTGACACTGAAGATCTGCAGGAATTTTGCGGTGCTGATGTCCAGGCTTACGTTTTGGGAGTCGTTCAGGGTTCCTAGTTGGTTCATTGGAAATTTGCCGGTGCATGACCATGCGTAGATGATCTGATCCAGGGCATCCCAAGGAAATCCACTCCAAAAATCTCCAAAATACCACTTGTGTACTAAAAGATACGAACATCAGCAGTTTCTGTAGTTTTTTATCCGTGTTGACCAGCCATGATCATCCCAGGAGTGGAGATCCCAGGATGGGACCCTCTCCGTATTGCATCGATTGCATCGATTGCATCTGAGGAACAGTAGTGGGCCAAATCATCCTGCATATCACTGTAAAATGTATGCCATTCCTCGAGGTTCACAGTGCCTCAGCAAGGCTGGGGGAAGTTGGACCTATGACCACAAAAAAAGGATCATTTGAAACATTTGTATTCATGTGTAGCATCAAGCATCCAGAGGGAATGCCCAAATCATGCAAAACTCCATGAAATGATTTGAACCCATTGGAGCTTTTCTTATATATACGTCCAACTCTTCCAACTCTTTTTGTTGAAATCCGTACTGTTTTGCTCGGAAGAGGCTTCATTCAGTTGCTAATATTCCTGGGTCGAGGTAACCCGGTAAACCCCGCTGGTGCAATTGCGAGCTTCCACCAGCTTTCCTACCAACTAATTCACTGTGATGGACATGGTTATTTGCCCATCCAACTAGAACATCTGCCAATCTAAACACCAAAAACAATCTTCAGCATTCTGCCCTCATCGTCGTGCCCTCCTTTTGGGCCAAGATGCGCATGTTCTTGATATTTCCGAGGCACACGGATTGACCAGTTGCCCGGGCTTCCGGTGTCCTGGACACCATGGGGTTCCAAACATCGGGTCCCATGGAAATCCCTATGGAGTGACAGGTGATAACCATCCCAAGAACATCCAAGAACTGGCTTCATCAAGGCTTAATCCAATCCAACCAACTTGACGGCACATATGGCACATATGATGGGAAGCCCACTTCCACTCGAGGCGACCAAGGTGACGGCCAAGCGTCATCTGCCGCAGTGGCTCGGGAAGTTCCTCCATGTGGATTTCCTTCGCTTCCTGAGTTCCGAAGGATGGGAAAGGATGGGAAAGGATCAAAGATGTTCAACGATGTTCGAAGCCAACTCGCAGCACTAACCATCTTCCATCTTTTCTAACGAAAAAAAATGGCACGGTAATCTCCCGGTCTTCAACATCAACATCAACAGAGAGAATCAAGTCCAGATCAGTCTGTCCGGAGGCCTCTGTCTCAATCGCTGTCCACGTGGTTGGAGCTGCCTGTCGTTAAAATTTGCACCTGGAACTGCCTGGAACTGCCCGGAACTGAAGGGACTCCAATGTGACCCTCATAGGTTTCGGTTGAACAACATTTCCCGTAGCTGTTCCGTCAGAATTAGCCTATCATCACGTCACGTGTCTTTTTGATCCCTTTTGATCCCTGCCTCCATTTCATCAGGGTTCCATTCCTCCTCACTTTCTAGCTGAAAGTCCTCCTCTTCTTCTTCCTCCAGAGATTTCTGAACCACAGGGGATTTCTTTTTGAATCCATCTGGGGGAGATCAGTGTGTAACCTGTAAGCTGGAGTTACAGGCAGCAAGACAGTTCATGGAGGTCCCTGAGAACGTGTAGTCAATAGTGATCTTCTACATATTGAGAAATCCTATGAAATCCTCAATCAGCGCGCATCCCCCAAGAAAACATGATCATCATGCTTCAAAATGGACTATTTTAGAATGATCATCATACAATACTCTCCTCTTGACTTATTGTTTTAGACATTTTTGCACTCAATCATCCCGTCCCCAAAACCCCCCCTAAAAATACTCCACCTCCACAGCTTGTTCCTGTGCGATCCAGGAATCCTGACGGATTCAAAGGCTTTTCCCGGAACCACAGTAAACACCGAGTTTTTGGGATGATCTGGTTTAATTGGATAGGATATCATTGGAAAGATTTGCAAGTTGGAACCACCGACACTGTGGGGATAACAACTCCCCGACCTCCTCTGCGTCCACAGCATTGTCTTCCTGCCAGGAGACATCGTCCTGCCAAAAAATCATCAACAAGTCGTCTTTCTGGTGGTTTTATGGTGGTTTTCGAGCAGACCAAGATGTAAAGTCGTCTTTCAGGAATGTTTTTCTTTGGGAAAGCCAATGCTTCTGGGTGAGTTCTGGGTGAGTTCAATGGTTCGGGTGTCCCTGATGTCCGATGGCCCTGATTCTTGGACTCAAAATGCACAACAAGGATTGCATTTTGTGTATTAACAACGAGGAATGCACAACAGCTGAGCAGCTTCAAGAAGGGAATCTACATGGAAAAACATCCTAGTCAAACTACTCAAAGTGAGACATGCTGAGAGTTTACCCATGTTGCCAGAGGGTACAGTAGTACTACAGCACAGATGATGACCTCACTAAGTGGCACTAGTGGCTGAGTACATCTGAGTACCTTGGTAATGGCTGCGAATCATGTCATAACCATGGCTTCCACTCAGCTCAAGCAGTTGCTGGTTGATACTGGTTGTATGTTGCCAGTCGGCTTAGAACACCTTATCAAATTCTGCAAGTGTGAATTGAAACTGGATTTTGGCTGTTTGAGGGATGATTTTGAAGTGGGGATGGGTCAGAACTGAGGCGTTTGGATGCCTTTTTTTGATTGAGACACGCCAATATCCTTGAGCTTCGCAAATTCCCTGCTTGGTAACTGGGGACCATCACCAATAAACATCAGTAGGCTGTGCTTGGAAATAGTGCAGTTCCGAACTTTGGGTCATGGCTCATGCCAATACCATTCACACCCCAAATGAAAGGTCCAACAAACTAAATATATTGGGTTATCAATCACAATTTCTGACACCAGGGATAGTTTGTCTTGTGAGGACATGGGTGTGGGCTGGTATGGGCTCAAAACTGGGTACCCACGTCCCCAACCCACCGAAAGTCCTCTTCACTCCGTCGCCAAAGGCGTTCCACTTCCTCCTCGGAACTGTCCGGAGCGATGGCAGCGGGATCGGCCTGTCACGAGGGCGTGGAGTATCAAAATCGAAGGTAAATCATGAAGAGATGAAGAGTTCCTTTTTTTCCCAAACGTAGAATTGACATCTTAAAATCTCATGCCATGGGCCCTGGCCGCGAACTGGCTGCCGGCCTCTTCGCCACTGGAATCCTCCGCCGGATCCCAGGCTTCGTCCGCGCGCCGCTTGCGCCACGGTGGCGGGGACAGCGAGGCGCCCCGCACCTCTTCGGCCTGCGCCGTGCGGGGCGCCTCGCTGTCCCCGCCGTCCTCGCCGTTCTCGGTGCTGGGCACCGTGACGGGCATGGCCGTCGCCTCGCCGTCCTCGTCCTCGTCGTCCCACGGCGCCCAGTTGGCCTCGGGCACTTGCTCCGAGTCCGCAGCTTCCACCGGTAAAGGGGTGAAGGTGATCACGGTATTCACGGTATCTGTGTCCACTTTCTGATTGACATGCGTGGCCTCAGCAATGACATCTCTGGGAGATGTCTTGACTTGCGAGTGGTCTTTTTCGAGGTGGGAGGAGGCCGGCTCTGTGTGCGGCACCTTGTTCTCAGCATGGGAAAGTTGGGCCTCAGTGTAGGGAAGATCCTCAGCTGTAGCGGAATTCTCAGTCTGCTCAAGTTGCTCCTTGGAAAATGGGATCTCACCATCAAGAGCTGTGTAGCCATCGTCCACAACTGCATCCTCAGTGAGCTCAGTCAAGGATTCCTTCTGCTCGGAGGCGATCTTCTCACCTCAGGTTTTGAGACCAAGGGCGTTTGAAAAAAAATAAGAATTGGAGACTCCCAAACTGATTTCCCAGCCATCTTTGATGAGCCCAGCTTTACTGGATCTTCTCAACAAACAGTGCAGCATTTTGATGGTCCAGCGTGGTATATTTGAGGGAAACAGAACCGCCTTATTTTTTTTGGGGGGTCCCTAAGTTCAAGGAACATTTACAGTTTCTGAACAAAACCAGTGAATCTATGATCGGGACTTCATGGTTTCATTCTCCGCGTGGAACTTTCCTTGAATTTCGAGAATTGTGCGGTCAACAAAAATCATGGTTGCTTCAAGAATCATACCGCAACATGTGCATACAACTTAATATCTCCTTCCGCCAAAATTGGTTGATTTCAGATCCTCAAACAATTATGACAGCAGCCATTCATGTGATGAATCATTGCCCCCATTGGCCCTGCCTGAGTTCTCAGTCGCTCCCTCCGTCTCCATGTTGACCGCAGGGTTCACATAGGGAGGCGTATCCACCAGCAGCTCATCTTGGAGCTGCGGTTCACCTGAATCTACCAGAACCTTGGGGCTGGATATCCCACTCGCTGAGTAACGTCCATGGGATCCACAACCTTGAACTTACAATCTTTGTGCACGTGAAATATCGACACCAGCATGTTTTAAAACATCAACCTTCCGGGAAAATTGCTCACGGGTTGTCCAAAATACCTTGGTTTAGGGGTGGATTTTTGTGGTGGATCTGTTCATTCTAGGGCCCCTAGAATGGGGGAAATTATTAGGATTAGGGGATAACATCGGATAACACCGGATAACATCGGATAACACATCACTTTGGGATAAATACATCACCAATCATCAGCAACCTTGGCACATCCCAAATCTTCTTGGCACACAGAACCTCCAGTGGCTTCTTTTTCGCCCACCTTCGTGGCGCCTACAAAACGACACGAAACGGCAATGGTTTGGCTCGAAGATGTTGAAGGTGAAAGATAGTCCGGAAAAAAAAAGACGCTGGGAAGACGTAGGAACGTCACGGGGTTCAACTGGCTTGAAACTTCTTGAAGTCCATATAGTTGCGGAGAAAAACGAGTTACAATCATACATTTAGTTGTGAAATGTTGTGTTCGAATCCGATCTAAGTCTTGTAGAAACTACCCAAATCACCTGGATCTGCCATGGTTTTCAGCCTTCGAATGGATGGTTTCTATTGGACTTTCTGGACCCGAATGATGTCAATGACATGGATTGAAGCTGTCACCCGAAGACAAGGATTGTGGTACAGTGCTTGGAACCCAACGGAAAATTGACGCCACCACTTAAAATGGCTTCCAAGACAAAGACCTCATTGTCCCTGGATTCAACAGTCAAATTAGTGAGGCGGCGTTGTTACTTGTGCTTTCAAGATTGATGGTTTGGTTCACTTTTTTGATCTTGGAACCCACATATTTTTTCTGGCTTTGGCCAGCCTTCTGCAGTTTCCTTGGACTGCAAACTCTAAGTCTTGTTAAAATCGGCAAACGTTGCTCCAACATCCCAATCATGCATACCCTCTGGCAATCACCCATGGCAATGGAACATCACCCATTTTATGATTTTCCATTGAAACCTCCATTTATATACGATTTTCCAGCCATGGAGGGTACCCATCCTTCGCTGATGCTGCGCCTTCAGCAGCCTCAGCAGCCTCAGCAGGCTCGGCCGCGGCAGGCGCAGCATCACCTGCAACCATTGAGAACTGGGGTATGGCATGTCCAACATACTATGGAGATCTATGGAGATTGAAGGGTAATGAGTAAAGGATCATTTTGGATCATTTTGGTCAAAATGGCATTGTGATTTTGGAATAAACATCACCAAGCATTTTAGATATAAAAAACAAAACAAAGGCGAGGAACAAAAAAGAAAGGATCACAATGTGCGCGTAAGACGTCATGTTTTTGATTGTTTTTTTTGTAACCGTCTAGGCCCAAACGATAGCTGATCCTTCGAAGTTGCAGCGCCATGATATCCCAGGGGCTGAAACATGAGCATATCAAATTTTCTACGAAGATCCATATGGGCCATATCAATCTTGCCAAAAAATCATCCAACATATCCAGCTCATCCAATCACAGAAATCTCAGTCAGACATACCCTCTGGTAAACTAACATAGCTATATGGAAAATCACCATTTTTAATTGGTAAATCCACTATAAATGGTGATTTTCAATAACTTTTTGTATGTTTACCAGAGCGTAAATCCAAAGACCTTTTCTTCCCAGAAATTCTACATGCCAAGCTGCCCCCGCCGCTCAGCTGGAGGTCGTCCTGGTCCGATGGGGAAAAGACCTCCGTGGGCACGTCGCTGCCGAGGTCCTGGGACTTCAGGGGATGGGTGGGATTTCATCCAAGATGGAGGAAAAAATGGGGGAAAAAACCCAGAGGGAATGGTTTTCTGATGTTTTTAGTTGGATTTTCGTGAGACTTTTAGGATTTTGATGTGAACGAGCAGTGGCTGTGTTTTCAATCAGGTACATTGGTGGGGAGAATCAGCTAAGTACAGGTGGGAGTACTCTATGAAGATGAGTCGGACTCAAACGAAGCCCCATAGATCCTCCTGCATCTCATCGTTCTGCTGCTCCGTCTCTGCAGTTTTCTCCTCGTGCTTCTCCTGCAGGCTGACCCTCTGGTTACTGGAAATGGTGAGGAAAAACCATCGAGAAGGGTGACCTGAACTGACAAACTGACATGCTGGATGTTGTTGGTTCTTATTCCGTACATATACTTACTTACCAACATTTTCATTTACAAAGAAACACTATAGCTTCAACGACTCGTTGATCCGCTTCTTCTGCACGGACCAATTCACCTTGTGACCTACCGAGAGATCCATCATGGTCCACTCCCCAGTGCTGCCATAGCCGTGGCCAAGCTTCCAGACCCCAAAAAGGGATGGACCAATCAAGCACTTACCTAGTCGTCTTCGATTGGTCAAACCCCATCTTTGGTGAAACACCAGTCATTCTTGGAGACTTTCAACTTGAGCCGTGCTTCCCTTGAATTGCCTTGGGGATCATCTCACTTTGGCGTTTGGCGGATAGATTCGGATAGTAATTGTAAGTTCATCAACTGGGAACTCAAAAACATCTTAAAACTGGGCCAGGGATGATCCTCACTTCATCCTGTCCCCCTTTGCCATCCTCATCGGACTTGGCTTGTCCAACATTTGGGCCATCTGCCGATTTCCTGTCGCGACACAAACAATCAGGCAGCTTGCTCTGAATTCCCAGGAAGTTGCGGGATCACATGATGGAGAAACGTCCTAGCTTTATCATTGCCTTAAAGTAGCCCGCACATCCACTAACCTTAGCTTTCTGCAAAATTCTCACCCCATCTTTCACCCCAAAGACCCAGCAGGGAAGCCACATATATTCTACTAAACAAACATGATTAAACCCCTTTGTCCGTTGTACCCATCCCTGTTTATCTGACCAGTTTAGTTGCTTAAGTCCCCAAGTGTTAGACTAAACCACATTAAACCACATTAAACCACATTAAAACCACATTAAAATCCTATGAAATCCCCATCTGTGGTTGATCTTCCCATGACATCGCTCCGGTAGCCATCTCCTCATCACCGAGTCCAAATCCGTCATGCCCAACCACAAGGCTTCAAGGCTCCCGGGGACTGCCGCTGGATCCGGTGCAAGGCCAGATGGTGGATTCTCCGGAGCAGGTGGGCCAGGTGGGCCAGGTGGGCCAGGTGGGCTAAGCCCACGATTCGCAGTTTCAGGTGGTTCTTCAAGTTTTTCAGGTTCTTCAGGTGGTTTGTCATCATTTTCCACATCAATTTCCACCATTTGTCCATCCCTGGAATCACCGGGAAGTTCTGCCAGTTCCTGTGGAGACGGATCTTGAGGATCGCTGGGCTGTTTGAAGGCTCCCTCTTGCGATTCCTCGTTCACTTCCTGGAAACTCACGTTGCGTGGTCAGATGCGTCTCCAACCAGGAACAAAACATGACAAACATGACATCACCAAACCATTCCACCATTCCACCATTCCCCGCCCGTTTTGAACCGAGCTATACCGAGCTTCAGCTGCAACACTCAAATTGGGCTCTGGCGGCTCTGAAGCTGGTGGCTCTGGTACTTCGTCCGCGCCTTGCCGTTGTCTTTTGAAGGTCCCTACAGGCTCTACCTGACAGGGCCGTGACCGGGTCACAGCCATGATGAAAAATGGCTTCATCACCCGGACTGCGTGAGACCCCCGGACTTTCGCATGCAAATCGTTGGAGATCTTAGACGGCCAGAGAGGAAGACGAGTCTGGATACTTTGGGGTGTAAATCCTGAAGGAAATCCACAAGATTGTGCCATTTACCCTCTGGTAATGACTAACATAGCTATTAAAAATGGTGATTTATCCTGAGTTTTTCCATTAAACATGGTGATTTTCCATAGTTTTTTGTATGTTTACCAGAGGGTAAATCCCTTTAAGATACATGATTTCTCGGGAATAGTCCATCCAATTTGTCCCCAGACACCTCAACACCTTCATGCTGCGACAGGTCGATATCTTCAGCGCTTGGTGGCCGCTTCTTTGGCAAGCAAAGCCTGGTGAGTCACAGACATCCAGATGGCGCTGTCCAAAAATATTTTTTTTTTCAAGTTACCCTCTGGTAAACTAACATAGCGAACTGGAAAATCACCATTTTTTATGGGTAAATCCACTATTTCAATGGACCATTTCCAATAGCTTTTTGTATGTTTACCAGAGGTTATACCCTGAAGCCACTGATTCATCATCAACATATTGGAAAATTGGGCTTCATCATCCAAAACCCATTGAACATGACTAAGTAGCTTGACCTTTGTATCTCCGGTGGTAAGCCATGGCATTGCCCCAGTGTTGCGCCTGTCGACTTGACCCATTTTATGGCAACATATGCTGCACGTTGGTTGGCTCAACCCCCGTCACTTTTTAAACAGAACACACAGCGAAAACTGACTAAGGTCCTCGATTTTTCAGAAGCAAAACTTCATCCGAATCCCTCAAACATGTGTTTGTCTGAAAAATCGAGAAGACACCCAAATTATTTTTTCTTGATGGTTGTATCTTTCAATTTCGTGATTCACAATAGATATTAACATTCATATTAACACATTCAAAAAACCCATCATTGTCAGTTGTGTCAGTTAGTATCTCCAAAAAACCACCATCATATCAATGGGAATTCCAGGATCCTAAAATAGAGGTACTGTACCATATAAGGCCATTCTTGGGTGGTATATCCCCTTACATAGCCTTGAAAAATAGGCCTTATATATGGTAGGTACCTCCAATCAATCGGTTCCTGAAATGGCCATTGAATATATTAACACATTCAAAAAACCCATCACTGTCAGTTATGTCAGTTAGTATCTCCATGGGTTAATATATTAATATATACTAATATGGTGGTTAGTATCTCCACCACCATCATACCACCATCTCTTATGGACTTTCCCAATGTCGCCCAGGAGGCGATCTCCGTTTCTTTGGCTCGGCGTCTGAATGCTTCACATCGAGAGGGACTTCTTGAAGATGCCTTGGAAATGGGGGATGGATCAATACATGTTGTTATTTAAAAATTTGGTGGATAAATCATAGGTGGATGTTTTATGGTTTAAACAAAAACATGTGGAAACCGCAAAAAAAACATAAAACATGGTGGTTTTTATGGAATACCAATGGGGATATCATGGGATATGTCACCAAGTATACCCAATTTGGTCTTGTCTACAAAAAGTACCCCCTAATGCATCGGTCAATCATCATTATCCCCACTATTTGATGGCCATTTGGTGTAATTACCCCATTTTCAAACACACTCATTTGGAATCCCCGGCAAATCATCCATGGTTTGGAAGACCATGGAAAATCTGTTTGAACAAATCAAGTAGTCAATTTCACCAAGGATTTGATGGCTACGCACGCGAGATCCATCGTTGGTATATTTTGAGTTGCTTTCTGCAAAAAGAACATCACATGCAATAGTTGGCTTATGGAACCAATAACAAGTCGACTTCAGCAACATCTATCTTTTCTTTTGGTATTGTTGGCATATACTTCACTCAAATGAACACTTTCTAAACGCGATGACGACGACAACAATAATTACAATCCGATACAACCAAAAACTTCTGTGGTTCGGACATCTTGCTGGCAAAGACGCAGGTGCCGAACATAGTGCAGTATGTTTTCGTATGACACCATTTCGTTGTTTTGTTTCCTGTTGTGTCATTGCGCGAGAAGTAGCAGAAACGGCATGGCTATCATCCGGTTTTAGATTTTTTAGAAGGGATCATCCAGCAACTCAACTTTGAACTTATTCATTGAGGTTTAAATCCATTTATCACAGCAACTGAGATGATTCGCTTAAACCCATGTATATCCATTTATCACAGTGATGATTCGCTAAATCCAAGGAACTCTAAAACATCCGGCACGGCTTGCCCTCTAGGTCTGGCCATGGCAACAAGCCATTGCTGGCAGCTTCGATGGATTTCATGGATTGGTTGAGGGCCGGGAAAATCTGAAACTGGCTACCACCAACTTCATCGGGCCCTTCCTGTAGATTTTTCCTTCACTCAAGTCTTGGAGTCTTGGAGTGTAATTTACCCTCTGGTAATTTAACATAGCTATGGAAAATAACCATGCTATTAATGGGAAAATCCACTATTTAAATGGCCATTTTCAATAGCTATATTAGTTTACCAGAGGGTACTTCATTTGCCATACTTTGACAAACTGAAGTCTTCATTGGAAATTGGTCACTTCGGTAAAGATTTTCTCCAGGGGTAATGTTTGAGAATTCTTGAAGGCGGCTATGGCTCTTCAAATCTTTTGGCTTCGCAAGCCGTCACTACTGACCTGATTTTTGCTGTGGCCCTGTGGCCCTTTTGAGGGCTTGGAAGCAGCGGGAAACGCAGCGACATCTTGGAGTTTCCCATCCACGATCTGCCAGAGATGCATGGGACGTGTCCTAAGCTTTACCTGCCAATGACTTAAAGTTGGTTAATGTTACTCAAACACCTCCCACTATCTCAATGATTTAAAATCATATGTCATGATCCCATTGTATCACCTTCATTTCCACATGGAAAAACATCATCAACTTCACATCAACATTTTCCATGGGGATGGTTGGTGAACCCATCCCCATCCAAGGCACGTCTTCGCCGGTCACCGGATCCAGTTTTGGCAGCTCCTCGCTACAACTCTTCTTCAGCAGCTTCCGCGCGCCGTGCCAACGCTTGGAGGCGCTGGTGGGGTCGTGGTTCGCCTGGTGGAAACAACTCTTGATCGAAAGGATGGTCATCTCCGGTGAGGGAGCCGCCTTGATGGAAACGCTCGTGAAAGCAGACACAACCTATGGGTTTTTACTGCAGCTTTTAACCATGATGCTTTTTCGGGGAATTTTGTCTCTTCAATTTTGATTTTTTTGGCTTCTTAGATTCCATTCCCACCTCGGTGATGTATTGACCATCCACCCTGTATCCAAAGAGAGCTCACAATCTGATGGAATTCCCATGCTTTCGCTGATTTAATCGCCATCTTTGGCCGATTTAAAATCATGTCCGTTGGTAACCCAGCCTCTGATGGTTGAATCTCCATTTCGGGCCCAACAAAATCACCTTTCTTCGAAGTGGAAGCGACAGTTGTGTAGCTACAAATCCACCGATTCTTGCTGAAATCCCAAGTCTTGCCGGTCAACATCTCCATTTTGGCCGAAATCACTATCTTGTGTAAACATCACCATTTTCGCCCAAAAAAAATCCGTCAAATCCACTGGGGTCAACATCTCCAAATCCCCGGCTCCACCTTGCGACCCTTCCCGCAGCAGCTCTCGCTGGTGTCGGGAGCCCGCGCGAACCAGCGGCCGCAGTCGCGGTAACCCTTCCAGAAGATGCCTGGAAAGTCGCGATTTGGATACACAGTTGATTTGTGTGATATGGGAACATCATTGGATACTCTCTGGTAATTTGTTACATAGCTACGGAAAATGACCCAGACAATAATTTAACATAGCTATGGAAAATGACCCAGAAAATAGTGAGTTTTCTTATTAGAAATGGTGATTTTCCAAAGTTATGTATCTTGGAAAGACTTGCCCCAGACTGCTCCTTGTCTGTTCCATGATCAATTTTGACCAAGTCCCAATTTTGATCATGCATAATTAATTGTAGCCACACAGTGCACACATTTACATTTACACATTGTAGATGTCTACACTCAATGCTACATTATATAACAAAATATAGATAAACTATGATATACCCTCTGGTAAATAAACATAGACCCTGAAAATAGCCAATTTTTAATGGAAACTAGTCTTCCAACCCCGACAACTGCCAGGGTCTATGTTAATTTACCAGAGGGTAAACTATGATAAACATAATGTAGACATCTACAATGTTATAGATATAAACTATGACAAACATAATAGGGGTGATTCTTTGTCACCATGGCATCTGCCAGGGCTTCCCGCACCTCGCAAGAGCCGCGGATCCGGTGGTAGGATGGCCCACCAGTAGAGCACTCGATCAATCCTCGGGTATGGCCCTGGAAACCTAACATGGATGATCTAACCAGTTGACATATTTGACATTTTCATTATTTATTCATTATTCATTTGTTTTTATATGTTTTTACATTGCAGATAATATAAATTATATAAGACTTGGCAGTTCAGTGTTGTTCAAAAGCGAATCTTCTGCTGCCCCTTTGGTCAGATTGACAAAACCCAGAAGCCTTCCTGATGCGCTTCATCGTCATGAACAAATGGAGGCAAAAAAAGATCACGGCAGTGCTATGAATGCCATGAAACTGACTTCCCAAAGTTTTCATGAGCTCAAGAACTAGGGGCCACCAACATTTTTCCGGCTTGTGTCCCATTCCTGATTCCACGATGTTTTTCAGACAGGAGTAACAAATATCCAATCTTTTTAAACCACAGAATCACCATTTAAAATGGCAAAATTTCCATCAAAACATCATCTTTCATCCCCTTTCATCACTGGCCATTTCAGGAACCTAAATTGGAGGTACCTACCATATATCCACACAAAATATGGCCTTATATGGTAGAGTACCTTCATTTTAGGATCCTAAAATTCCCATTGATTTCATCCCGTGGCTGTGTGGCCAAGGTTCTTCACATCGGCCAAGGGATGAGCGCAGGCAGAGATGCGAATCACCTGGTCTCCTGCGGCATCGCAAGTGGGTCACCATATGAATCAAATGAATCATACACCACTTTGATATGGTATATCCCCAGCTACAAATATATACATATACAATACATATACAATACATATACAATACATATACAATACATATACAATACAATACATATACAATACATATACAATACATATACAATACATATATATATATATATTAAACTTATGAGCTGGGGATGCATATGCAAGTAGTGGCTATGATTGGGTTGAACCCTGAAGCTCCTATGTTATATCACCTGTTGCACCTAGTTGGAGGAAGTGCCAGTGACAATCAATGTCTCAATGACCCACACATATCATGTGAATATTACAATGACTAACAGATCTACCATCTATGACCATCAAAACTGGTTCGCACATTCAACACCTTCTTTGCTGGTTTTGAATCTTTAGATTCAAACACTTCTAGTTCGAGTTCATATTACACCAGCAATTATCAACTGAATATATAGTTGAATCATGTTGAATCTATAGATACAAACTAAAGATAACTAAAGTGTCAATCTGTCAATACAAGAAGTGACAACGGGGAGGGGCCGAGGGGCCTGGCGCACCGCGCCAGGGCACCAGCAATCGATCGGGCCACACCAGGCCATCGTAGTAGAAACGGCCTGGCGCTGACACATGGATCTTTAAAACCAAAGAGATGCAAAGAGTCAGGTACAAATTATGTCAAACACCATGCGGTGAGCAACTCTCAAGTCGTGAATGATAAGGCAAAGTGACAGACGATTCTACCATATATATCCATGTATTATATCAATGTCTAGCAAGTTGCGGGGAAAGCAAGGGGAAAGCAAGGGCAAAGCAAAGCTCCTCTGTTTTGGTCCGTACGGCGAAAGAGTTCAAACGACTTCAGGGCTGTGGAGCCAAATAGCACTAGACAAAACACAACTCCTAGGACTCCTAGGACTCCTAGGAAGCTCGTCCGGAGTCAGAGGGCACTGACGTGATCTCAACGGCACACGGCGAGAATTGTCTGATAAATTGGAAAAGCCAAGACGGCGACAGTCGCAATAAGCGCATTGAAAACACGAAAAAAAATGAGAAACAAAACGCCCATCATCTACATGCCTGTTCATGGTAACCGACCAGGTCTTCCAGCCACATGGCTGTCCCCTGCTTCGACATCGAGAACATCATCACGGAATAGGAGCTCCGCTGGCAGGAGGAAAGATGGTGCAAAAGCAAGGCGATCGGTGAGACTTTTGAAAAATACCACGACAGTGCTGACCAGGTAGAGGGCGTAGAGGGTCACGAAAGAAATTCGAAACATCTCAGTGGATCCATCACAGTCGAGCCAACCCCTGTAGAGCACCAGGATGCAAGGTAACACATGGATACACACTAGACGAATCAGGACATGCAGAATCCCCCAGTGAACATTACCAATCTTGTGTCGCAGACATAGATATTTGAAGGGTTGATTTCTGATCTTGCCTTTTTCGTCTTCTGTGAGGCAGTTCCATGGCTTCTTCAAGAACTCTTCCGGATGATGCTTTGCGGCTTTGCGGAACATGGAGCAAGCAGTTTCTTCCCTACCTTTGTCCCAGCACTCAGAATGAATAAGAACCTGCTGATGGGAAACAAGACGAAGTGACGAAGTCCAATAGCGTCTGAATTTGGCCATGGCGAGGGCAGGTCAAAGCTTGGCAGGATGCAAACAAACAAGTGACTATAGTGATAGTATACTATAGTATACTATAGTAAAGTTTTCATGTGCGATGGAACACAATTTTTCAAAAACAATCAGGTGGAATTTGAGTTTTATGGGTTCGGGGCTGTCATTTTGCAAAGCACACAAACGCTTCAATCAAACGCGATACGATCTCGGACTTTGGATGTCTGAGAAAATTAGGCAGTAGAAATCTGTAGATTTCCCCTGAAGGTTGAAGATTGCAGGGGAAACACAACGGCAGTGCAGACAACTGTTCAACACAGTTGCTACCAGCCATGTCCGCCTGCAATGCATCTGGGAAGAAGCCCGGCAAAGAGCGGCACATGACCTGGTCAAGAACGAATATGAGGCAAACCAATGCTTTGTGAGGGTCCTACACATGGCCAGTCTAGAATATTTACCAACATTTACCCCATAAATCACCCAGTTTTGTAGGTAAATATATATCATTCATCTGTCAGAAAGTCAACTTTGAGACATGCCGTGACATGCCCTGATGTGGATCAGCTAGAATCCCCTGACATCTTTTCACATCTGGACCTCTCATGTCATGCTGCGCGCAAGAAAAAGATGCAACTGCAACAAAGTCTAGGCCGGGGCGGCCCGGGCGGCCCGTCCAATTGGTCGTAATTAGTCGACATCAGCCAGCTGGGATCAGAGTTGAAGCCACCATTTACACCGCTGATAGCTGGGCTCATTTAATGGTGGTTAAATCCCCCCCGAAATGTTGGGAAACCAGCAAAAAACCAGCAAAATCGCAGAAGATCAGGCCGCTAAGCTGCATGAAGCACAAAGCACTTGGATGGTCGTCTCATTGTCACTGAACTGATCAATGACCTGTCAGGGTGGTAATGCAACAGGCGCAGTTGGTTCAAAGTTGAAGATGTTCCGCAGATGTATCGTTTTGAAGTATTACCACGGTGTTTTTCAAACCGAGATACTTACATCATTCACAGCCACTTCCAAAGTGCTTTGATCTTGATCTTCTGGGTGTACCATTGGACTGGCCCGTCATGGTCTTAGGTCAGGATGAGTCCAAGATTCGATTGACAGCACCAATACAAACGAAGCACAGTGCGAAAGCAACTGACCATCAACTGACCATGAACTGACCCTTGATTTGGTAGATGAATGACTCAATGACCACCATGAACTACATCAAACCATCCACTCCAGGGGATCGCCTGGCCATTTTTGGCCATGGTATGAAAACATTTGCCATCCTCTGGTGCCGCCATTTATGTTGAATATCTTCACCACAGATCGGTTTGGGATGGTTCTCCATGAATCTCCTATCTGATTAAGTCCTGATTTTAGATCTATCCACATGACTAAGTTCCTCATCTGGTGATTTGAATTTACACCATCCCCATTTTTCCTGGTGTTATATAACCATTAGTTATAGGTTTATAGGGGTTATATCCCAACTTATGGAGGTCCTTACCGTAGTTATACCGTAGTTATAGCCATGAAAGGGCTGCCTCTCCCTGCACGAAGGGTGGCGTGCGCGTGATGCGCGTCAGCAGCACCCGCATGCGGCCGTTAGCCCGGAGATAGGCGCCCTGCACAGTGCTGCAGTGCTGTGGTGGGGTTGGACCATTGGAGCTGGGAGCTGGGCTATTTGAAGCAAAATATACAACCAGCTGAGGATTTTGATTTCGACATCCAACTTTATTGGGTTGGTCTAACTTCAAATGGAACATAAAAAATATGAAAATGGTGAAGGATTCCAGGATTTTATGATAATATGGTCTAATCAATGAATGGTGTCCTTTGTCACACGGATTTGAACCCCTGGAGCCGGACCTGGTGAATCCATCTGATCAGATGAATCCCAGAATGCTACTGTTGTTCGAAGCAGGGATAGAAGAAATTTGAAAAAAACCCAACATAGTTGCAAATCCATTCTTGTTAGGGATATATCCCTATTTATAGGCTTCACATGGCTTCACTGTTATTCTTCTTAGTTGCATTCCCACTATTTAGATCCATTTAGCATATTTAGCATGATTCTATATTCTACAATGTTCTACAAGGTTCTACACTCACTCGATCAACTTGAAGACATTTGGCTCATGGCCATTGGCCACGGAATTTCACCTCAAACTGAAAGTGCCGCAGTGCACGCTCCACAGCTGGAAACATCTCCTCGTCAAAGGCGCTGACATCCACTTGAGAGCTGGGAATGGCAGAGCAGGAAACTTGTTTTGATGGATTTGAAATGAAGAGGAAAGGGTAATACAAGTACAGTTGCTGTCTGATGTGGAAATCCATCCTACAAATATGATTGATCTTTCACCATGTTGAGATCAGCTGCAAATCTGGGGCTTGTTGACTACTTTGCATTGATCCAAATTGCTGAAGATCTGGCATTTCTATGCACTTTTAATGTTAGGTGTAACGGTAAATCAAAGAAAAAAACACTAAAAGTTATATTACCTTTGTTACCAATGGAATCTGGTACCCAAACTCACCGATTCCAGTGATTTCAGCAGAGTCTATCCACTGCAGTCGAGTTGCTGTCGGATTTCTACGACAAAGTGGTTGCCTTTGTTGGCACTAAGGGTGATGGTGTCCAGCACTTGAGAGACTTGGAATTGAGATTAATGGTGTTATTAATCTCAGTATAAAATCATGACTATATAGCCTATGTATAGCCGAATGGTTGTTGATCACTTTGATGGCTCGTATTGGCTCATCATCGAATCATGTTGTGTTTCTGATATCGTTCTCCACTTGCATCAAAGCACAACTAACAAGCTCTGCTCAAGAAACTTCTGTGAGAAAAATATGATGTGACATATTTCATCCAGACCAACAGGACCACATCATGTTTCGAGATTTCATGCTTTCACATGTTTTCACCTGCTTTCCGTCTTTATGTCCCGAACATCAACAAAAATGTGCAGAATCCATCGGCCCATTTTGACATTTGTGGTTGTAACATGTCGTAACCCATTCGCAGAGGGTGCGCCAAGGGACTGTTCCACAATGAAATCAAAGACGTCACGAACCTTTTGGCCACATGCCAAGACACACCTCAACGAAACGTCGGGTGGTTGACTTCCCGACTTTGTTAACTTTAGAAGCCAGGATTTATTCAATGGCTGCCATCTGGTCATTTGACACGTTGCGAAGTGTAAAATCAGAAAAAACACCATTTTGATAGGCAAATATAGGCAATTGAGTGAAAAAAATCCATAGATATCCAGCTATTTGGGTTATTTTTATCTACGCAAGGTGTTAAATGACCGGAGGGTCACCTGGAAGCCAAGAAAGCCAAGGCGCGCGATGAGCGAACCCCCACTGGAACCACTGAAGGCAACCTGGCAGGGCATCGTGGCAGCCGTGGTTCCAGTCGACATGGATCAAAGAACTGAATGATTCTTAGATGACTTAGATTCTATTCTTACCCATCTAATCCCATCTATACATATATAGTGTAGTTAGTAAATATAAAACCAAATAATAAGAGATCCTTAGACTATTAGATGGTTGATGCTATTTTATCCCTCTATAGATGGTCATAGATAGGAACATGTTAAACCTATAGCCTATATGATAAACCTGCCATAAACCCACCGGGGGATAACTTGATAACTAGCCATTGATGGTGCATGGATCCTATATCTTCCCATGCCCAACTCCCCAGAAAACCTCCTCCGGGATCTCGCTCGAGGCGGAGCGTTCCAGCTGAAGGTGTTCCGACAGCCAGGCGCCCACACCGAAGTGGTAGACCTCCGACTTTTGGACGATTTGAAGCAGCAAATTGATTGGATCAACACATGGGGTTGGGTGAAACATCCGTGAAACTCACACAAATTGATGGTTTTGTACTCTGGCTGGAAGACTGGATGGAGATTTTTAGGGATTTGAATCAACAAACATCGGTATTTCAACCTGTTATGGTTCGGACTTGAAGCTGCAAGAAGAGGCGTTTGATGGCGTTTGAACATCTATAGAACTTGGGATTTAGGAAGATCAATTGAGGGTGGAACCTGCCAGTACCCAAATAGATGGGTCTTTAGCAACAAACTGAAATCTACTGCGACTTGATGCTTTAAGATATCAAAGTTGTCTAAATCAAGAACTATAAAATTCATCATGTGGAAATATCAGAATCATGGTCTTTCCAAGCCGCACATTTTTTCACAGTGTGGATTTGCGAGCTGCAGAAACAGGGTGTTTAAACAGCATGGTGATGGAATGCCAAAGGCAATTTACTGAGACCACCGCGGTGATTTGAACATCATCAGAATCAACAAACCACCGGAGACCGGAGACCTAAAAGTGGCGTCTGCCACCGTGTGAAGTTGCAAAATAGCCTTCATTTGTCCGAAACACAATGAGAGTCTAGCCATTCTCAGTAGGATAGCTGGAATAGTGTTTCTCCTTCCAAACACAGCATTTCTAGAAGAAACCTCCAATGTTTTTGTTAGAAACAGACGCAGATGCCAACTTCCGGTCCTCGCATCGGCACCAGAATTTGACGTCCAAGACACAAAAAGCCAGCCACAGGAGTCGAAGGAAAAGACCACGCGCCTCGGCACCAGAAATCGGGTGGAGTTTTTCGACGAAACATGGGGATCTGATCCAGAACGGAGATTGAACCCCCAGAAAAATAGTGCATCTGGAAACCCATAGGATCCATGTATGCTATATATGGTAACATTTACCATCAATATACCCCAAATGTTAGCATATATACCATACATGGATCCTATGGGAAAGGAAATGCAACAAACATGTCACGAACAGAAAATATGGATACAAGACACTGAAAGTCCAGAAACAGCCAGCAATCCCTCAACATCGTCAGTGCCCTGTGCCCCGGTCTTGGGGTCAGCTGGACCCAGTTGGAACTGATCGGATTGATGACTCTGTGAGCCTCCGATCTCCGAACAAAGCTCTAGACTTTTCAGGATATAAACATGGAGAATCATGCATATGCTTGCTCACCAAAACATGTGTCAATGGATGATTCACCCTACAGAACTAGATCATACTAGATCAAGTACCTTGCAAAACATGTGATGTTCCAATGCCATGTAAATGTGGTTTCTTGACCCTGTTTCAGACTATCTCAACATCAAACGGCAATCCTCCCTGTGGGTCCATCGGCCCCCCATGTCTGATGCACATCAAGTTCGGAAAAACCATTGATCACGGGGGATATGAATCACCAGCTGAAATCAAGTACGGAATGGTGCTTGCATGACCATATTCATCCAATTTCATCCATGTACATGTATTCTATAATGGTTCGCGATCTTTCCTGAAGCCCCCGATTTCATTCTCCAGACGATATACTAATGGCTGCTCATCCGTGATCACCCCTGATCCTCACCTAGGAACATAAACAAACTCTGCCAATTTCTAGAGATACACACACGATTTCAGGGTCGAGTCAAGGCACGGGGTGGTACGTGGCGATCCTTCCCGATCGTCGGGCGTGGGAGCGACTGTGGAGAACCACTCCTGGGAACACCCGATGTGGGCACTCAAAATGAATAGATCCAGTACCAAACGGTGGTTTCTAAGGGGATAATTAATTTAACTTATTGGACGATGGGCCTTGTTTTTCCCAAGGGTCTTTTAACACTTCTGGTGATGTTATGGTTCATACTATGTGAAAGGTGTAAGTAACAAAAACGAAGAACCACAAGACTTGGAAACAGCGAAGAAAGACGGTGAGCAACAAAAACAGGAACCGAGAAAGACGGGAAACTCACAAAATTAAAATGGGAAGCAACCAAAGCATGAAGCAAGAATATTGGGAAATACCAATAACAAGGGGAAACAAGTCAAACATTGTCAAACTTATGAGATTCTGGGACCTTTGTGTTGCCTGTGCTCCATTTTGTACTTGAAAGTTGGCCACATGTTTCGGACATCTTTGTCGGCGTCCATCCATGAGAGCCCCAGCAGGACTGCACCCCCCTTTTGATCTCCTTTTGATCTTCAGGCTAGTTCAGTGGGAACTGAAGAATCTGCAAATATAAGTGAATAAATATGAGAAACAACCAACACTGGAACTAACAAAGAAACGCATGATTTTGTCCAAACAATGAGGTACCCAGAGCCAAGAATTTAGACATACTTAGACAATAAGTTCGATAGAAATACTTGCGAACCTGGCCAGGATCCGTCCATGGTTTGGGTTGCTTGATGTAAGACCTTGAGGTTCCTTGCAACTTCTAACATTAGTCTTGTGATTGGTTAAACCAGCCCCTTTTGCTGCTTAAATTCCGACTGTTGTTTGTACAGAACACCATTTGTGTTCTTTTTATCGCAAAGACGATGCTGTGATGACCTGTAATGATTTCATGCATCTGTGATGATCATAGAATAATATCGTTTGAACACACCCAAATTCCAAATATCTTTCATAATTTTCCAGAAAATCATGGACTTTGTGGGTAAATGGCCCAAATGTTGAAACTTTTTCACCAACACAGCCACCTTTTCCAACAACTCCAGCTGAACGAATCCGCATCCGCGGTGCCGTGTAAAGGATCAAGCCATTGGCAATGACGAACAAATGTAGCCAAGCCTTGGTTGGTTGATGAAATCGGACATTCGTGGGATTTCACCCCAAAAAAATTGCAGACTTTCCAGTGACTGATGGGGGGTCATTTTTATGTGGGTGTTTGAAAAAATGGGGTAGTAAAGTCACCAGCTGCTTGGAAAAGGGGATGATGATAATTTTAATCAACCAATGGATTTACGGGTACTACCCTATTTCCAGAAAAAAAACATAGTATGTATGTGAGATGGGGGTTCAACACTTAGGGTCTCACGAGGACATTATCTGGTTTGACACAGAAATCATTGCAAATTTGGGATTAATACCTCAACAACCATGGGTGGTAGCATTTCACTAATCATGGGAATATGTCATGCGATCATATCTACAATTTTCTACCAATATGGGGGCATGGATGATGCCAACCATCAGCTTGAGATGGGGGATGCAGTGTTTCTTTTGATATCACTATGGATTTTCTTGTTACCAACCATATACTATCGGGGTTTGGTTGGTCCTCAAACGGGTGCTTTATCCCAAATTTAAGGCCTCTTTAGTGGCGAACATGATGACATGAATCATGGGATTCTATGGCCTATGGCGAATACGTGGCCATTTCAGAGTTCAATTGTCATGGCTAACCTTGTATCTTAGATACTATCTTAGATACCCTGCACAAACTCAATCTTTAGCAGGATAGTTTCATGCCCCCACTTGTGCCAAGTCAACGCAATTCATGAAACTACCCTCCCCCCCATCTGGATCATCTGGGTATTTGTCAAAATGATCAACCCACAAAAATGAACGGATCACCAGCATTGATATCTGCCGAAGGACCAGTTTCCAAGGGAAATGCCCCCAGGTGGCAGCGGCCAGAGAATGGCTGGCACAGATCAGGTACCTCGATTTTTTTCCGGACATGGTGGATTTCAGCTGGAAAAAATGGGAAACGATTCACCATGAAAACTGGGGGCACATGGGTAGTTTAGCTTGTGAGAGTTGAGGAATGTTGAGGATTTCACCAGGGAAATTTGGGGGTTCAACTCACGATGCGATTGGATGTTTACCGACAAGGGGGATAGACATGCATCGGTTGACAGGTATTATATTGGCTGAATCTGGAAAACCATGCCCACAGGCCAATGTGGGCATAATATTGCCAGTTCATGGCTAGGTCTACTCATAATTGCAACAAGCAAGAAATACACGATGTGCAAAGATCAGCAACAAAAATCGGGTGAAGACCAGCAAAAAAGAAGATTCATGATGTAACCACCATGAACCAACCATTTGGAGAAATGTCAAAGTCACTGTGTACCACATACCTCTGCCGCAGCATCTTGAATCCAAACAACTATATTCAGCTCTTATCCTTAACTCAACATCCCAAGTGGTATCGCATTATTCACATCCTCCACATCTCCCAGATTAAAGTCAAATTATTCTCATCCCAAACAGTATCCCTGCTGCCAGGGGGCTGTGCAATCTGCAATCTGAAGACCCAACTGGCGCGGAATCGCACCTGCTGCCGCTGCAAAATGGTCAGGGGCTGTAAGCTCACCCCATGTAATTCACCCTTGAATTGGCCCCATACTTCCCAACCATCTTGGGCTTCCCATCAGGAAATGGATTCCATCAAATCATCTAAAAATTACCTTCTGGTTATTTAACATAGCCATGGTATAGATGGCCCATTTATAGATGGTTTTCTATTAATAGCATGGTGATTTTCCATGGCTATGTTAAATACAGTAACCAGAGGGTACCATTTATACCACAAATTACAGGATGAAACTACCCCATCCAAGGTTGACCATAGTCAATGGTCCAGGATCACATCAGTCAGATTTCTTATGGCACCTGAGCCTTTGCATCGTCGGAGTCCGGCAGTAAGCCTCCGTGTGGAAACAGAAGAAGAGTTACTCCCAATGCAACATGCCTGGGCACCTCCACGCTACCGCAACAAAACAATCCTTTTTTTCTTGGTCACTTTACATATCTCTATATAATATATGTTTTCGGGACATCTTCCACGGCCATCATAGCCAGTTTCGGCATCACTATCAGTGGCAATTTCCGTGCTTTTTTCGTATTTTTCATTTTTGGTGCGAGAGGTATTTTTCGCATCGCCAAGCGACTCAGGCTGGAATAGAGACCATAAATGACCTGAGCAAATCACTCCGGAAGTGGCAGATGCCAATCCAAACCGGATCCAAAACTCATCCATTTGGCCATGAAATATGCCATTTTTTTTTTGTGACGCGCTGAATGCAACAAAGTCATATTAAGTAAGGGCATGTAAGGTACCTGGAAGAGAATGTTTAGACACAAAACAGCATGAACAGACAGTGTGTGGTCATACTACTTGACAAAACCTCAAAGTCTACACCAAAAGTGTACTTTCCTGTACTGTATTCTACTGATAAATGGCGGTGAAACGGGGACTCATCGCTCTATCATACTATCACTCATAGTTATGATGTGCTCGTTCTCTCCCGATGCACATCTTGCTTCAAACCAATGTTCAATGGGGAAGAATGAGTTGGGTGTCTGAAAATGGCATACCCTCCAAATGGTCATTTTGAAAAGGAACGTGATTATTAAACATGACTAAACATGATCAAACGTGATTAACCATGATCAAATTTCGAGCATTTTTCCCAAAATTTGTAGACAAAACCCGGACTTTGCCCCAGTCTTCATCACCTATTTCACGGCCAGTGGCGCTCTGACAGGCTGAGCTCACGAGGGCAGGCACGTAGGCTTCAGCGCTACAAACACAACGACAAGCGATGAACCAACCCCACCTAAGAGTCGGGGATGGGGATATGGATGATATGATATTTCCTATAGCCATGTATAGCCTGTAGTGGTATTTGATAGTCATAGTATATCATAGTAGATCATATTGTGATATCAATGATATGTATGAACATGGGGATTACAGTATCTGATCTGATATTATTTGTAGCCCCCAGTAGCTGGTGGCTTGTTGCAGCTACCATGTATCCTAAACTCTGCTTCTTACAATTGGCAGGGAAGTGAACATCATAAAATCTAACATCATCAGCCCGGGTCTCACATCTTCTCAGCGACAAAGCTTCCGCGACGGGTTCTCCAGTGCGATCAAGGCACAAATTTAAAACCTCGTCTGCCGCGACAAGTTAAGGTGATTCAAGCTGCCAACACGAAGTAGGTTACTGAAAACAACCAAATTATCTTTGGCATTATTGGTTCTCTTGTAAGCTGATCACTCCCCATGGTTTCTACATGCTTTTACTGATGATTTTCATTGATTTCCCTACTTTTTGCGGACTACACAAACTCAAGGTTTCACTGCCTGATTGACTCACGTGAGCCGCCACGGCACCCGTAGATACACGTGCAGGAACGAGGCGCCTGGCCGAGGCGTTCATACAAAAACGTACTGCTGAAAGAGAAGCCTCAAAACCAATGATTTCCCGAGATTGGCAAATTATAGCATATTTTTGGGCAAACTATTTCAATTTTTGGGCAAATCATAGCGAACTTCTGCAACTGGCAATGAAACATGGCAAACCCAGCAGGGTGTGCAACTTGCTGTGGGCAGCTTTTTTTGGAGAGTTGATTTCAAAGGAACTTTTTGGGGAAATCAGCAGCTTTTGGGGATCTTTTTCGGAGAATTGCTGATTTTTTCCATGAAAAACATCTTTAAAACATGGCCAATCTTGGATAACTGCAACAACATATATTATACTTCTTTAGCTGCTTAGGTAAACATAAAGTATTACTGTACAGTATACAGAATTATATAGTGTATTGAAATACTCAGCTAAAGTTGGTCCAGCATATAGGGGTAAAGAATGGTAAACTTTGAGCCAGGTTAGATAGGGTGGTTCGTGCACATGAAGGACATCAATTTGTTCCATTTTGGATTTAATGATTCTCTAACTGAGAAAGAGGATACCCCCTGTTGGTCTATGCCATGGACAAGTCTGCCACCACGGTATGTCCAGTATGAATATCTCTACCAATGTGTCTAACTCAGCTGGTGGGAAAGTGTCGTAAAATCACCGCTTTCAGAAGTCGTACCCTCTGGTAAACTAACATAACTATGGAAAATCACCGTTTTCAATGGGAAAATCCACTATAAATGGTCATTTTCAATAGCAAACTGTTAAATTACCAGAGGGTATCAGTCATCGACCGGAACTTTGGCGCAAGATTCCGCAGTTCCGGTGCCTTTGAACTTCTTCTGCAAGATCATGAAACCAGTCTCGACCAGCTGCAACTGGCGACCTGCCAAGCAATGGGGTCAAACTGACAGAAACCATCAACCAAACGAGAAGCATCATCATCGCCACCATCATCGTAGTCGCAATCATCAACTACTACTAATAATAACAATATTTGCTACTTTATAGTCATCATCATGATTGCAAGAAATGCATGCACTCGTCAAAAAATGATAGTGGCACGAAACCATGGAATTGTAAGGCTATAGCAAACTCATGAGTGACAAGCATTTGACTGCAAAACGCATGAAGGGCTTGAAAGTTCCCCTTTAAGTGGTTCGTCTCAAAAACTAGGCTACACCCCGCATCTGGACGAACGGGTTTCGGGGTTGACCCAGATTGGACCCCAAAATCCAAGCGGCAGTGGTACTGCAGCCACATGAAATAGCCCAAAGCATGGCTGTTCTCGCTGACGTCCAAGTCATTCCCCCAGATGCGGATCTGTTGCTCCCGACCCAGTTGCACCAACATCACAAAACCTCGCAACTGGGAACTTGGAAGTGAACAGTGTAGAGCTGCTGCGGAATATATAACCTTTGTTAACCTTTTAGGTGAAGGAAGTGTTTAACGTGGATTATGGTTCTCGAATGAAACAAGATGAAACAAGTGTTTGCCGTGGAGCCTCCAAAAGGCCTGAAACACTTGCAACTTGACTTCTCAAACATCAACTCAAGTTCCCAGAAATAGAGACCTCTCCCCTCTCGTCGCGAAACAAACGTCTCTTCTCATCGGGTAAATTTTGCGTGTATCTCATATATTTGAGTGTCAGATGAATGACACTGAACCAAGGAATAAGTGCCGTAGGGCTGAGCATGATCAGCATTTACTCAATGAACATTTTACCCCTGCTGCTAGTCTATGGCAACTTATCACCAGATCCCACATGATGGTTTAAAACACTTCTTTGGGGTTGTTTTTTCATTTCCAGAGAAGCACAGGGCTGTGGCAACTTGACAGCGGACATTCTGGCAATTAAAATTGCCGTTTTAGGGCATATCGTACTTCGGCTGAGTGTTTGGTTAAAGGAGATGGGCTCAACAATTGCTTCAATCATCTCTCATGTTTATTGATGCCGCCTCATTTGGTCCATGTCTGAACACACTATCTGCTTGAGATCACGTGCGGAACTGTGAAAGTCCCCTGGATCTGAGGGATTTCACAAGCCCTTGGATGACCATCCCACTTCAGATCTGCGGAATGATGGTTGGTACCTCCAATTTTCCATATCTCCAAGTAGGATCATAACTTATACCATGCTATAACCACGCTTAACAAGCGCTTAGAAGAACCATGGAGAACCCATCTCTACGCGTCAAATGACGAGGAACAATAGAGATTGTAGCAACACCTGGCAGCTGACCGATCTCCAATGATGGCCCAATCATCCCTCGTGAAGTGGTTGTGAAAGGTTATCTGACTATCGATAAATCATTTGGGGTCAGAACCGCAGAAAGATGATGAACGATGCAGGTTTTTGTTGGTTGGGATTTCACAAAACATCACAAAACCAGGTTGCATTTCCTGTGCTTCGATTTGCTTCGTTGTTCTGATTGCTCTGTACCTTCTTTGACGTTTTTCGACCTGGTTCCTGCTGACATATGGCGACTTCAGCCCAGTCACTGGGTCACGTTGTGCACCGCTACACATTCAAAGATAAAGTTCGTAACCTGGAGGCAAAGCACAACGTGAAGAGGACGAAGCGGACGAGGACATGCAATCGATGCAATGTTGGCTATAGGAAACCCAGAATTCTGGCGCAGAACAGCATTCGCAAAGAAAGGATTCTCCACTGTTGTTTCAAGAGGAACACCTCAAACAACCTGCGGCTTGTGATTCAATAAGAAAGAACCACATGGATATATCGGTCAACCCTAATCGGTGCTGATTGAACGGTGCCTATAGTGCTGTGAATTGTGACGCGTGAGGCCTTTTGCGTACGGGTACAAAACCGAGGCCGATGGCAAGGAATAAAACACAGCAACCATTCCATGCTTTCGGGCACAGTCACAGGACTGAAAGCAAGTAGGTGGGCGGCAAAGCTTCGCAAATGAACAGTTGAAATAGTTGTGATGCCTGGTGCCCGTCCACAGCACCTTAAATAGTACTTGAATGTACTTGAAACATTTAACTTCAGGATCTGCTGCATTCAGAGTAGCTCGGTCCATGGGGGTGCCATTTAGTATGTCATAAGAACATATAAGAACCATTTTTTGCCCAGTATAACCCAGTGATATGTGGAAGTTCCCCAGTTATATCTGGGTTATGAACCACTTACCGGGACATCTAACCACAACGAGACAACGACCACGACTCCATGGATCGAAACATCTCTGGGATGCCGCGCAGGTTCCTTTTTTCGCCTGGGAGCTGAATGCTACCAGAACCCCTGGTGGGATGGTTGGGTCAATATTGGTTTGTGCAAATAAATGGTGGTGTTTTTGCATGGGTTTAGCATCCCTGGTGGACAGGTGATTGGATCTCACATTTTCCACAACAACAACAACAACAACAACAACAACAACAACACCTTTCTTTACTTTTTACCAATAAACCATCATAAACCGGCATCTGATGGTTAAACAGAATATGCAACACCCCCTCCAATCCATTTCCCACCCACAGCTATCCCCGGTCTCACTTCCGATCACTGCCATGACACTCCATTCGTCCCAAGGCCAAAAAGGTACTGGAAACCTCACAATGGACAGCTGGGATCCCCAAAATTACATTTTCTTTTTTCCAAAGGACCTAGAGGACAACCTGGTCAGAGGGCATCCATGAGTCTGAGCCAACGATACGGTCAATTCTCATCAACATTATTAAATGGGATTTCACAGATGATTTAATGAGATTCAAAGATCTTCCGAAGATCTTTTAGTGGGATTCAACAGATGATTCAACCATTGAATCTGCTGGGGCTTGGGATCATCCGCTCATTTGGGGGCTCGTGATCACTCCTCGCGGAGGTCGTTGTGAGTTCCTTCGGTGATGCCCCACCCTGCAACGGCCCGAGATGCGTAGATCAAGGACAGCAACGTGGCGAAGGATTCGCTGACCTGCGATGAATCGATCAACTGAGAGATTGATACGTGGCTTGATTTGGATTTTAGATGGGGGACTTTTAAGAATATATCCTTGATCTATCCTTGATTAATCAGACATCAAACGAAATCTCATGATTACTTGACTAATCTTGAATCTGATTCAGTTTAAATGATTTGTATAATCCAAGTTGATAGATCTTGCAATTCGAACTATTCCTGGGCTGCTTTGCGTCGACCCCTTCACTGATGATCATCCCAGGCCGCAAGCGAGTGAACTTGCCTATGGACTGTCCTAGTGATTTGAGTGAATGGGAGAAAGACCCAGGGGAAGCCTTTTGTTAATTGGACCAGGCATTGATTTCTCGCGGCAAGTTCCTTCATGGGATCATCTGCGAAAAATGGAGAACCCCGGCACACCTCTGAGAAGGGTCCCCCTGGGCGTGCTTGCAACACACCCGTATCCACCTAGCGACATTGCGCTTGTGGACTGTGGTGAAGTGGGGAGATACTCCAGGTCTTCTCCAGTTCTTGGTGTCCCCTATGAAAATCAACCAGGCGATCTGGGACCCAAAAATTGAGTGTCCGGGTGGGTCCCATTGACTGCCAGCCATGACAACGATGTGTGTGGTGTTCAATTTCAAGGGATACCCCAGTCCGGTATCCATGACGGGTACAGTGTCCATCAGTCTTGACCCATATCATCCCATTCTCCAATGAACAAACGCAGATCTAAAAGCAGCAACTGCACAGCCCTTCTCTTAGTAATTTGAGGTATGGTTCACAGAATAGTTGATAGTTTTGTCTTGACCCAGGCCCAGGGCCGCTGAAACTGTTTGCCAAATGTTGCAGAATGTGGTTTGAAATGAAGAACCAGCTGCAGGCCCTATGGATTCAGCAAAAACACACAGTTAGTATGGTGCATCTGGATAAATCATGATAACAATGATAACTCACGAACCTGAATAGTCCGGCCATTTGAATGGGATGATTCCCCATATAAAAAAAATCACCAATCAGTGTTGATTACACAATCACTCATGAGAAACAAACATCGACAACTACTGAGTGATTAATCCCAATAATTGGTGATACATGCCCCCGATTTGGTGATATAACCCTGATAGACCATCATAAACCATGAACTTTCCATTGACTTACCATTAACCATTAACCATTAACATCCATTAACCATTAACCATTTCTCCATTTCTCCAGTCGTCCCATTTGTTGGCGGAGCCCTGTCGCCAAAAAAGCGCCATGTCGCCTTCTCTTGCCATCGGCTTCTCCCGAAGTTGGCCAGTGCTGGAACCTCGGGAAATGGCTAAAGTTGTGAACCACCCAATGGAAAATGGCCCATTTATAGATGGTTTACCTATTAATGGCATGGTGATTTTCCATGGCTATGTTAAATAACCAGAGGGTATATAAAAATCCCAGTTGATTGATGATTTATATGAATTATGTGGCTTGATTTGAGATGATTTATAACCATGTGATCGATCAAACATGATCAATCCAATTCCATCAATACAAACATGGGATCTCGGTGGGAATTAGGTATGATTGACCGTTTTTGCAGATTGATGATATCGATGTAGGATTCCAACCAGAACCATTCTTCGGGAATAATTGGATCGTCAGATCGGTCGTTTTCGGGTGAGAATCCTACTTCCCACTCACCAGCCTTGCCTCAAAAACCACCATCATCAGTTCCATCCTCCAACCTCCCCTTTTCCATCGAATCCCACACTGCAAAGAACACCAGCTACATCAATCCAATCACCATGCAAGTCATCAAAGTTAATCCAAGTCATCTAAGTCATCCAATCAGCAAGGCATCCAAGGTGCCACCTTCAAAATGTAAATGGCCGTGATGAAGATCATGCACAGCACCGGCATCAGCCGAAGCTTCTGCCATGGTGGTGCCGAGTTTAGGACATCCACCTGGGAACCGACAAACATTGGGCGATGGGACGGGTGATGAACAGGGTCATGTTTCATGCTACAAATTCTTGGAATAACCATTTATAACTATATGTATATAACTTATATAACCATAAACCATGAGAACTATATACATAATATATATATATATATAATGAAATAGTTCTAAGTTCCTCAACCTATTTGTCACCATGCGGGCGCCTGGGTCAACTTCCCTCGGCGCAGGTCCGTGAAGTCGTCCCAGCCGGCCATGGGTCCATGGATCGAACGGATTGCTGTAAGGCCACTGTAAGGGTTGGACTGGGTTGGGAATTCTGGGATTTTGTTTTTTTTTTGGGGGGGGAAGGGATCTGAGATGATCTGAGTCTGGTCTGAGGTTTCGGATGGCTGGATGACAGGAGAAAGATTCATGCGACGGGATTTTCCACATGTTTCCTCTCAGGCTCGATGTATTTTCATACCATTTCATACATATAAAATAATTGTTGATAGATGTTGATAGTTGGTGATTGGTGCTATGCACTTTCTTCTTTCTTCATCTTTCTTGTTGTTTCCCAGTTTCAGTACTTCTCTGCAAGAGACCTCAGGACGTTGCGCATGACATGTCGACCTGCTCATGGAACGCCAACGCTGAGATCGGCCACCCAGCGAAGCAGTGGAAACGAAGGGACAAGCACGGTGGAACGCCAAGTACCGGAGGTGAACCACCCCCAATAAACATGTGATTTTCGGTAGACAAATTACGAATTGATGCGATTTTACACATAGAAAAATGGGGGGTTCTCCCATATTCGAGCAACAAAACAGTAGTTGGGGCTGCAGTTCCACTAAAAAGTGGCTCAACCAAAGTTGTAGGGGCCCCACATCCCAACCATTTTGGAGCTTATTAATTATTACCATATAGTTATATATGTATATATATATACCATCTGGTTATTTAACATAGCCATGGAAAATCACCATTTTTAATAGGTAAACCCAGGTAAACCATCTATAAATGGGCCATCTATACCATGGCGAACTGTTAGTCATAACCAGAGGGTATATATATATACTAACCTTATATAATATACCATATAGTTATAATATACTAACCTTATATAGTTATATATATATACATAATATATACATCATTAGTAATGGGCCATCTATACCATGGCAATGTTAAATAACCAGAGGGTATACATACATTTTTCCCAACCTTTTGGAGCTTGAAATCCATTCAGATCCCGCTGCACCGCTGCCTGGAAATGGCCTAGGTATCGCTGCAGCACCCGCCGTGAAGACAAGTCCCAGAGACGAATGGCTGGACCTTCCTGGAGCGCTGAGACCTCGGAATCCATCGCTGAGTGAGGCGATTTTATGGTGATTTTATCTATCCAATATGGTAATTTATGGTGATTTTATCTTTATCTATCCCATGGTTCAGATATTGATAGATTTTATCTATCCAATATCAATAGATTGAAATCAGTTGAAATATTGGAGTGTTTTAGTGGGATTTTCACTACCCATTATCGTAATTTATGGTAATTTATGGCGATTTTAGTGGGATTTTCATTACCCATTTATGGTGATTTTCATGTGATTTTAATGGGGTTTCCCCCACCCATCAATGATCATCAATGTGTAGGTGAGGTGGTTTTGTGGTCGCTATGACGAAACAAATGTGAAGGGAGATTCCTGATCTTGAGTTTCAACAACCCAAGTAGATCAACAATCTATCGCCACCCCCCAAGGTATGAAGGACAAGTGCGATCTTGATCAGGGGCAGCCTACCCATTTGAGGGTCATTTGTGAACCTAACAAAAATGTATAGACAACGCCTTGCACAACTTTTTAGAGGTTTTCGCAACAGGTTCAGTCTGCTCATAAGCTCAAGACAAACTGACATGGGAATGGCTAAAACTCAAGCCCAACCTCCCCAAAACGGATTAACATGTTGCCAGCCTATTTTTGCTCATTATCAATGTCGGTCACATGTCATGGGCCAGCTGAGACCCCCAGACGTGTTGCGCCACGTTCACCAGCAACTCATCGCGCAAACGGGAGACGCAAATCTCAGCGTGGCCAGTGACCAGGCTGTGGATGACCCAAAGCTGGTCCACTGATGTTGAGGTGTTTTCCTCACCAAAATCAGCATGGTTTAACATAGGGCTGCTCCCAACACTCCAAATACAAGAGGAACATTGCAAAATGGAGAGGCAACATTACAAAATTCATCAACATTTCCAGAAAAAGTGGCTATCATGTCTCCTGATACTTTTTCACACACACACACAAACATGGCAAAACATAGCAATCATTCATCCCATGTCTTCCAGGTGCTTTCCATGGTATTTTTCATACTTTTCTCCAAGCCAAGCAGCAGAGGTGACAGCGTCGCTCTCGGGGAGGCTGATCATGGCGTTGCGCGACTGCACGTCAAAGACCTGGCTATCTCAGACAGGGATGTTTACAGTTACTAATACTTGGTACATGTCGAATGATATATATATATGTATATATGTATATATGTATATATATATATTCCGTGTCATGATGTGTCAGGGGATATATTCGATTTTAATCATAATAAAGGTAGCTTGGTGGTTGACCATCATCTAAGAGCTTTCGCCCCTATGTTTCAGGTGATCATTTCGGAATTTTCCAGCGCTGCACCTTCACACCTTTATCGGAGTCCACCACCAACAGCTTGGAACCATCTTTGGTGGAAGCCTCAACTGCTGATGGAGATATTATTGATACTTCTCCTGGGGTTATCCTGGAGATGATTCTAACTATCTTCGCATCAATCGTCATATACAAATAGCAATTTTTTGTCCGCAACATAGGCCTGCATCGAAGTCTTATTTGGCAATAGTAGTAGGGGTTATATCTAACTTACCGAGATTATTACCATAGTTTTTTAATAACTGCAAGTGGTGTGTGTTGACTCAGCGTTGAGGACATAGTTTTTTTGTCATGCCAGGTCCAAACCCGCACAAGTGGAGTCACGTTTTCCGCGGCCTTGGTGAAAAGTCACATCTGCATTGATCGAACGAAGCAGCGTTGGCGCCCCCACCAGGTCTTGAATTCGGCAGCTAAGTTCCCACTTGTGTAGCCTCGGCTAGTGGCTTCACTTGGGAAATTCCATGGGAAATTTTCCGGATCTTTGGATGATCAACCAGCAGTCTTGGGAGAAGCCTCGGATCCGAGCTGTAAAATTCACATGGTTTGGACACATGAGAAGTTTCGGATCCTTTTGGGATTGGTTCCACTGGAAAGTAGGCATTCCCGCAAGGGCTTCTAGTTATTTGGGGCACAAAAATCCTTTGAGTCCATCCCAAACATTGAGATAGCACGTTCCCAGTGACAGGGACGTTTCATTTCACCCTGACACTTGACGTCCTCACTTTTGTGTGGCTATATCCTAACTTGTTGTTGGTGACACACACACACACAAACACAAATATGGTCAAACTTGAGGCACGAAAACCAAAAAAACAGTAGGGCATTTGATTTTGAGCTATGATCCACTAAGTGGACAATCTGATTTCCGCTTGAAATACTCACAATTCCCCCTATATTTGTTCCCTTCAATCTTAACTTGTCAACATACATCAAACGCTTGGGTAATTTTGGGTATCAGTGAGTACCATCAGGATCTTCCGCCCTGCCGGCGCGCAACAACGTGCCATCAGTCTTCCACAAGCAGATGCACCTGGCACCATAGTGGAAATGGAGATAGTGGCTATCTGGCTATACCTTTATGGTATTCTACTATGTATATCGAATCTAACCAATATTTCCAATTGGTATCTTATTCATTCTCATGCACCTGTCGAAGCCGGCGGATGCAAAGTGGATGCTGTCCGGGAGCCACGTGACCTGAGTGTTCCAGTGAAACTTTTGGAAGATCACTAACATATTAGACTGACTATTCCATATTAGACTATTGGAAATATGATATGATATATCACTATCTTTTGGAAAACATTAATATGAAAATCCTATATTACGTTGCTAAATCACTTGCAAATAGGCTCTAGTGCCTGGTTGGGAAATAACGATCTTATGCTTGTTCCAATTCCATCAGCAAGAGTCTCTGTCACTGTTCGATCTCGGAATCCAACAGTTCGAACCCAACAGTTGGCCATAGATTTAGCCAACTTTAGGAGCTTTCAGAACCGTACTGAAAAACAGGGCTTCATGATTTCTGGGATAGTTACTAAAAGATAACCAGTTTATGATATGTCACACGGTCTCACATTTCGGGATCTGTTCATACCACCACCCTTTTAATGGGGGCTATTGCCCATGAAAATGGGGGTGAAAACCAAGCAAAAAATGCATAGAAACATAAACCCATCTCCTTCCCATGCTGGCCAGTGGTATTTTATGTGGGGTTTGAATCCGGAAAATTATGGGTGGAGTCAATGAGAGTTGGGAATTCTCATATCAAGATGGAAAACCCAATCTGTTCAGTCAAAGAACGTTCAGCATAATTGGAACTACGAACTGGTTGGGTCTCAAAATTTCAACAAATCACTTCCCAAATATTCCAAGTGGTGTTTCTTGACCGTTCCCTTATTTCTTCGTGGGTCCACTCTCTCCGCTGGGAAGCCCCGTCGGATGTCACTGGATCTGTGTGTTTGGACAACACCAAGCGCGCCTCGGAACCTCCGTGGGCGGGACTTCGGATCATGCATGGTTTGAGATCCTTTCCATCCTTTCCAGCGTCATGAAAATGGGATGGATTCACACATAGACATTTATATATATGGTGAAGATGGGATGGATTAAGACTGATTAAGATAATCCACACTAATCAAAATATCATGGTAATCCATATACGAATGGTATGGCATATTTTTCTCATATGTTTTTCCATAATTCCATTCATGGGATGGATTAGCTGCCAAAACATGCCGAAACCAGCCGAAGGCCCACCTGGTAATGTCCAAAGGCAAATGGTGCCTCAAGCCACGACTGGGGGAAGCACCAAGGAATGCAGGGGAAGTTGATGCTGTTAAGGTATGTGAACAAATAAATCATCATGAATTAGCATGAATTCACAAGTGATAGTGAAGATAGTGAAGATAGTGAAGATAGTGAAGTGACATTTGGCAAAACGGGCTTTAACGTTTGTTTCAAAGAGGATGAACATGTGCATGAAACAAATGTTACCAGAAATCCACCTAGCTTAACCTTTAGGAAATCTGGATGATAACTCTACATCTACCAGGATCTCATTCCTGATAGTTGCAATTTCCCTTTAGCAAATCTCCAGAACAAGGGAATGTACAACAGGTTTGACACTCCAAGTTGTACTGAAAGTTGATCCCCAAGTTTTGCAACACGCTTCAGCTGAAAGGTCAATTTTTGGATCACCTTCCCATTTTTCCCCGGTGCCAAGCGACAGTTGGAGGCTGAAAGGAGCTGCTGATCATCCGGACTCCAAGCTAAAGCAGAGCAGGACCTCACAGGGTCTTCAGTGGGAAGCACACTCTACAGGAAAACAATGGAAAACATCTTCAACATCGAAGTTATAGCTGTTGTTCAACATCAAAACTATAGAGAAATCAAGTCTGTGGTATTTTTTTTTGGTTTTTCTTCAGTCGTACAATGATTGGGCTCATCAATGATTGAAAACTTCGTCATTCACAACATGATTGGGATGGAGCAGCAGTATCTGACTGAAAGGATCCAAGAAGGTGGAGCTACGGCCATCAAGGGAACATGTGGGAAGACGATGATTTTCCCATGTGGATAAAATCGGGTACCGCATTTTCAGAAAAACCCATATGAAGATGAAGGGGCTGGATCTTCGATGTGTTAAACATGTGAAGCGATTATATTTAATGCTTCCGTGTTGGTTTCGGTTGTTTTCTGTTTCCTCACTCTATGTCTTTGTCTTCAAAGATGGATCATTGGGATGTCAAGAAAAACATATGTTCGTATCACGTGGCTCACGTGATTTGTGGCAACAAAATTCGAGTTCTTCCAAGTTGGGTTTCGACATCCATAGTGTATGTCCATAGTGGGCACATGACTCGGACTCAAGGTGGATCTTATTGTGAATGGAACATTGGGTCAAATTCCAAGCACAAGGGATGCTGGCTCCCCTGCCCCCTGAGCCCCAACTCGCTATAGGCCAACAACACCTCAGTCACCTTGGTGTCAGATCTTTGATAGCATGAGCGGTGTATATATATCTATATCTATATATATATATATTATATTATATATATTATATATATTACCATCTGGTTATTTGACATAGCCATGGAAAATCACCATTTTTAATACCTGGAGATTCCTGGAGCAATGCGCACTTCCAAGCATTGGAGTCCTTCTAAAAGAACACAACAATGATCAGGAAGTAGGGAACCTCCATGTCCATACGCACGCGCTCCAAACAATCGGAGCGAATACGGCACTGGTAGCGCTGGGGGTTGAGAGTGCCGCCGGCCTTTTTTCCTACACCGAGCGCTTTGTGGCGGTTTTGCTGTCAGAAACAGCTGCTTTGCATGACAAGATGCAAGCAGCATCTGTGATTCCCAACACTTCGAAAAGATTTTCCTGGGAAACCAGTTGCCACCAATCAGTATACCAATAAAGAACATCCTAAATCTGGCATGACAGGTCTGGGTGTTGCCGGCAACGTGCCTAAAAATCTCGATCTGGCCTAGTTTTGTCGGGGGTTGAAATCATCAAAACCTGGCTTTTGTTGAATACTTGCGGAGGTCCCAAAGAAGTAACCTGAAGGATTTGATGTGCCGGAATTCTGAGTCACCACTGGATGGGGCCAAAACTTCGAATCTGAATCTTTCGTTGTTCGGGGCTCTTGGAGGCTATAAATGACCAAGACTGTTGGAGTTTTGCAAAAAGACACTTTCCAATGATTCAACTCTTTCCTGGAAAATGCAAAAACATGCGAAAACCACGTGGGACCACCCTCTTTGAATATCTTGATGCTACACCCTGATGCATTCCCGGAACCTCTTCGGAGCAGGGATCTAACGAGCTTGTTGGGCTAAGCCGCACGACAAAAGCCGCGACCGAAACACAGCGTCGGGCTGTTTGTCTGTTTGCACGACTGGGAAATGGGCCCTTGACGTGCCCAGGTCAAAGCAATGCAGAGGGATCTGGCGTTGGACCATCTTTTGGATTTCAAGTTGATCACCCCTTTGTGTTGGCCCCTGGCATCCCTTGGCTGAAACACTAGGTATGAAAGGACCACAAATTTGCTGTTTTTCATTAGACGAGACCGTCCCTTTTTTCAGCCCATAGTTGACTGGTCATTGTTGATTGTTGATATTCTTGGGGCCGTCCCTTAGCGATTTCTTCCCGGACAACATTACAACATGCCCAAAATCAATACTACGCGTAATTCCAGATTTTGAGCACTCGCATCAAATCTACTAATTATACCATCTCGAGCCATCTCGCTTGGCAATGGGACATTTTATTTTTGCCATGCGCGCCGTCAAAACATGATATATGGGTTAAGGTCATCCATCCCACAACAGGCATCCTGCGGCATCCTTATAATAGGAATAGACTGATGACCCTCCCCCAATACGGGTCACCCAACTTCTTGCAGTCAACCTTCGCAGTGATTCCACGGATCCCACGGCAGCACGCCACAAAAGATTCCCAGGGCAGTACGCCCACGAGGATTTACCTCAGATTCAGGCAGCGGCAGGAGGTTTCGCAAAGCAAGTGGGGCCCTTTGGAGGGCCCCAAATGGCTGTTCTCTTTGAAATCTCACACTCTGACCCATTTCATACCTTAGATTTGCATGATCCCCTAACAAAATCACAACATTCTCAATTTGTCTACCTCTTTGACCGGACATCCACCAAATCACAAGACCCGCCCTAGGCTTGCAGCCCAAAGACCAAAATGGCGCGTTGTTTGAACTGCGCCAGCGGACGCGCACATGGGGCGCACTTAGCAGCTTAGCGGCATAGCGGCACTCAAACGCCACACACCATGTTGGCTGGGACGGCTTCCTTGGAGGCTCCATGGGAATCTGCAGGGCTTTGGCTCTTTGGATCATCTTTGCTGAGACAAAATTGTTGAGATCCATCTGATATCGCCAACTTTCTTCTCACGTTTTCGATGTTTTTGGCAGGTATCCCCTTGATACATGAGCCAACGCCTATTTTCATCCCGGGGCTGACCCTTCGGACTCCTAAGGAGATCCATGTGGGATGAGTCGAAAAAGCTCTGGGCTGAGCCCCGGTAAAGTACACACCGGGTTTCACAGATCTTTCGATCGGATTGTTGGTATGGGTACCAATTTAGAGGGATTCAAACAGGTGTTCTAAAAATGTGGAAGTTCATGGATTGCCCCACTTCTGCTAATAAAGGTTCTAAACTTTCAACAGTTTCTTGAACTATCACTATGGGTGGCGGGAGATCAAGAGGCACAGCAAACAATTAAAACTTTCAAATGTGACATGCCATGACAGCCATTATCAGCCAAGACACATCCATCATCTTCGGGTATGGCAGCTTGAGCTCTTTCATTATTCTCAAAAATTCCTCCTGGCCAGTCCGTGCTCAGGTTTTCCATGTGTTGCCGCCATTTTCTTCACTTGTCATTGCTGGTCTATTATCTATGGTTGTTGGTATTTGTGGGTTACTTACCCATAAATTCCTCCGCCATAATTCTTTTCATCACGTCTTGAAATCTCTCTATGGTAGCGCTACTGATGCTCGCGAATCGTCCACTTCCATTTTGGTTGTCAAGTTCCCGGGGCACTGAGCCAGGTGATATTCATTGAACATTCATTTGCTGATTCCCAAGGGAACATCTCCAACGAATACCAATCAACCCCAAATCACGGAACTTGTGATCAGCCCCTCTGTGCATTGAGCATGGCGGTGTTGTTGTTGATGATGGGGATGGTGGTGATGGTGATGGTGATGGTGATGATGGTTGTGGTGGTGGTGATGATGCTGGTGATGATGGTGGTGTTGATGATGATGATGATGATGATGATGATGATGGCGATGGCGATCATCCTTTTTCAAAAGCACTTTTCATTGTTATTGCTGTTATTGTTATCATTCTGGTTACGATTACGACGATTACAGTCGTGATTATTGTGACACAAGATGTTGACCAGGACAACCTATCAATTCAGGGCTGGGCAAACAATGGCGCCTCATCTGTGGGTTGCTTGTGGACAAACAGAGCATGGTTTCACGGCCAAAAATCCATGCAATGATCTTGATGCATGTCAGAAATTTGACTATACTACTCTCACCTTAAAATAAACCGCTTTGGGATGTGCGATATATACTCAGAAAAAGGACAGCTCATCCTATTCTCTGCGATCACCTAATGATTGGGTCTGACCCATAGCATCGGCCAGCGATCAAAAAACCGAATCAGTTTCTTGTTGAGCGCTCGAACGACAACTCTCTTTGCGACGTGTTGAAATTTTGTGTACCCAAAACTCAGGGTAAATATGGGTAAATACTTTTCTCAACTCCAGGTGGAAATGGTCAAATGATGTCAAATGCTTCGTGGTATCTTTCCCATAAACCAGATTAGATAAATGAAAATCACCATTTTTAATGGGAAAACTCACTATAAATGGCCATTTTCAATAGCTATGTAACAAATTACCAGAGGGTAGTTTCCCGGTGCCTTGTTCTGCGTGAGTCGAGGATTAAATTTCTTCTCCTCCGCAACGCTGGAGACATTTCCTGATCCCATCAGGTCATGCTACGAGCACCAGCGGACCCTTGGGATACCAGGGCAAAACGACAAAACGGGCAGGAAACCGTGGTCAAATATGGCCAAATACCATGCGAATAGAATTTCAATGGTGGCAAATATTGATGTACTGTTGTTTTATCCTAGTTGTAGTAGTGAACTGATGCTCTTGAAACAAGCTAAGAACTAAAGTGGACCATCCAAAATAGCAATGTCCAAAACACCTTGGCTTTAGAGCAACGATCTCGCAGCAGGCTTTTTCGAGCTGTCGCGGGACAGTCAAACAATGGTACACTACACAATGCTAGCATTCTGATAGATGTAAAAATTCAGCGAAAGCAGGGGAAACTCATAACCCTCCATATTATGCAAATGCCATTCAACCTCCATTTTACAGTCAGTATGTCCTGCAAATCCATAGGTCGCGTTGGACTCTTGTCCGAAGAAGGGTCCGTAGAAAACGCTCACATCGGTGGAGTACTTTGGGCTATGCAGTTTGGAGAATTCCTTCTGCATGCACTTGGCTGCGATGCTCCCCTCCCCGTAGTTCTTCTGCCATTCGAAGCATTTAAACAGTTCCTCCTTCAGCGGCAAGAATGTGTGTTCCAAAATGGTCTTGTCCGCCCCGTAAGCGTAGCAACCCGGACCTGGGAGTTGTGTCCATGGTACCCAAAAACTAAACACAATTTCCATAAACAGTATAATACACCAGCAAGTTTCCCCTTTTTGTCTCTTAGTCTATGAGGAAAATATTGTGGAAAGTGAAACATCTCTCAGAAAAACCAGGTAACCGACATTCATATATGAACCCCGATGTGGCGGTATCGGGATTTCTTTGGAATATGTGGAGATTTGCTTCGGCATCTCATCCTTCATGTCACGGAGGGCATGGATTGCCATAAAGAAACTGATGACCAAGGCGACCTTCATCGCAACTATCACCGGGTTGGTCACCAACGAATCAAACAACAAGAGTTTTGCTTGAGCCAAATGTTCTGTCAATATTCTTCGACTTCTTCGACATAGTTCTTTGCAGTGTATGATGTCGCCAAGAGGGCATGACATAACATCACCATTGTGGGATTTGGGTCGAGACGCGATATGTTTCATTATGCAATGCGGGTTGCATGAAAACTGGAACCTAGTCGACACTGCTTTTCAGCAACCTTTCAATTGTTATACTGATTCTGGCTGCAGTATTCCTCATCTTCCCCCACAGGAATTCTCAACATCTCGGCAACGCCAAGCATCTCCCATTGTAATCGTGGCCTGCATTTTTTTGGCTTTGGATAGAAACAACTCACGGTGGAAAATGCGTAAAGTAGTAGTGAACTGATGCTCTTGAAACAAGCTAAGAACTAAAGTGGACCCTCCAAAATAGCAATGTCCAAGAGTTGTTTTATTTTTAAGGAGTTCCTGCTAGTCTGGGGAACACCATTTCTGATGCAATCCAGCGAGGAAAAACATGGGTCCCGATAAATTCTGTTTCTAGATGTTTCTAGGATAGTCGTGGATATCTCACGGTTTTATGGCATCATAAGTACAGCTAGATACGTTGCAAAACAACAAAGACTTGAAATCCCCAATCAAATTTCAATTGTTGCTGAATTTTCCCCATCATCATCATACCGGGCCAGTCTTCATTCATTCAATGGTGGTTCTAAATCTGATATATCCCCAAGTGGTCAATAAATAATTATATGTCTGTTCTTTATCCGCATAACCAGTGATTCATAAATGCCAATTATAGGGTTTCCAATATCAATATGATATCATAAATTGGTCATAATCACTGAATCATTTAAATTTCTCCGTTTTCCATGGGGTTTCCATGGGGTTTCCATGGGTTTCCCCCGATCCTGCCGGTGATGTCACCGATCTTCGATGAATTTCTGCTTCGCCGGGCCTGGATAGATCTTCGTGTCCTCGGGCAGCGAGAAGATCTTCTGATGCACCGATTCGTAGAGCGCGGACGCATTGCCCTGGGCTGCGCGGATGCGGCGGATGCGGCGGCTGCGGCGGCGGATGGTCCCCTTGCGTTGGTCGCTGCCAAGGGAACTTGGAACTTGGCTGGCGATGAAGATATCATGACTATGAAGCATTCTTATGATGCTGATGGTGGTGATAGATGGTGATAGATGGTGATATCTCATGAATGAACGTGAGGAGATGGCTCACTAATGCTGGGAATATCGGAATATCACCTAGCCAGCTCCAGTTGATGGGATTGTGCTGGATTGAGGACATAACTGATGATAAGGTGTACGGGAGAACGAATGACTATGGCTATCTTGCGCCAACAAGAGGATCCCAATGTTAGCTGATCGAATGACAGCTTTGGTGGACCTTCTTTCGAACTATCTCCAATTTCTCCAATCTCCATTTTTATCTAGAGCAATGATGGCAATTTGCTGCTCACTCCTGCCCTCTCCTGCTGGAAATCTGTTCGCCCACATCCTCGGATCAGCAGAGTATCACCTCGGCTCGGTGCATGGCGATTTCTGGGATGCTTCCTGAAACTAAGTGGCAACAGTGGCAACTGGAGAAAGAAATGGTTGGAAATGGAATTCTGGTCCCAGTTGTCACTGTCATTGGGTAGTGGTTCAACCCCCTCAATAAAACCAACCCAACCAAGTTTTTGTTGGTTTACTGTTGTCCCAGACATAACACGCTTTATATATATAAGCAAGGGGGGATAATTCGCACGTATCCATCACAACCAGTGACCAGGTTCTTCCGGTAGACCTCCTCAGATCTAACCCGCGGGCAGAGTTCCAGCACATCCAGTGGTTTTTTACCGGTTGTCTCGAAAAACTTTAAGGACACTTTCAATGAATATCGATATAGAAGTGGCACATTCTCGGTCTCATTCATAATATTTCAATATATTTCATAATTGCCCATGTTGCCAGTGTTGAACTTTCTACATGTGACAGACTGCAGTCGCAGTTCAAGCATAAGAAAAAACGGATTCCACAAGGCAGAACCTCTGTTCCAATGTGCAATTACTGGAGATTCAACATGTGAAGTCAAAGTACTGTGCTAACCAAAGGGTTTGAGTAGAGCTCCACTCACACACACACAAATGGTTTCATTTCTCCTGTAGTTTGGGCTATTTGATTTTGGGCATGTCTTCAAATTCCAAAGTCGTGCTCTGAGGTTGTGGAACCCAACTAGGAACCCAGAGCTTTGCGTCTGTAGTCACCACAAATCCGTTACATCTCCTTTACTTTTCTTTCCTCTTGGTTGGTGTTTCTTTTCAGATAGCAACCACAGCCAAAAACCCGGGGCTGGTATCGTTATTTGGGTATGGCCTGGTCAAACATTGAGGACAGAGGTATGGACCCCTCAATTCCAACAAACGCCAAAAACAACCAGAAATATACCATCTGGTTATTTAACATAGCCATGGAAACTCACCATTTTTAATAGGTAAACCATCTATAAATGGGCTATTTTCCATGGCTATGTTAAATTACTAGAGGGTAAATCATTTTGGGGATGATTCCGTCACAGCATCTCTGCCAAGGGGGTTGTACCAGTTATCCGGGTGCATTTCTGAAATGATCACTGAGGACACCCTTTGTTTCGTGCTGTGATCCCAAGATTTGGTGCCTGTGAAAGCAGCTTTGGGTTCTCCAGGTCCTTCCAGCACAAAGGTCATGCCTTGGTTTTCCGACGATGCCGGTCATGTGGTTTTCCACTTTTCGGGCATCTTAGAATGGGGGGATTCCCACCGTAGAAAGCATCCATGAACCGCGAACCGCTTCTGGACCTTGCCAAGCAGCAACCATCCGTATGTCCTGGCGTTGCCACAGACTTCAAGGCCTAGGTTGGCCAAACTCACCTGTTGACGACCCACAAATGGGCTCATTCTCTTGTTATAATAATAATATTAATAATAATATATATATATACGTATATATATATATATAATATATGTATACATGTACACACCATAAACTATCAAACCATCCAATCTTTGCCAATCTGACTTGGTCAGTCATTTTGACCATTCTTCACTTGAGTTTATGAAGAAGAAATGGAAATCCAAACAAACGAAGAAACAGGGGTTGCATCAAACGTATGGAATGTGACATACTCACTGGCCAAACATGGATGGAAACAACAACATATGTCTATGTTTACCAAACATGGTATGTTACAAAACTTGATGATATAACTAATGGGAAAACCAGCAACTAAATTATTGAATGGAGAGCTTGCGTAAAAATCAATGAGCACCTACAAAACTGTCAAACACTTGGATCTTTCACCAACAACGGGTCTATGTCCTAAACTCAGCACTACTAGTATTTCAGCAGCCACACGATAAACAAACCAAGTAAATGGGAATGTGATACAGGCAATGGTGGGTAAATTTCACTTAGAAGGGGCATGTCACTGAACAACAAGGGGGGTTCTATATATATGTCTTCGGGTCAAGATGTTTTCGGTCGTTGGCTCTAGTAGTGCAACACTCAAACCAAGATGCGATTCATTTGCAAAGGATGATCGGACAAACTGCTTCCTTGTTGTCAAGAGAATCCCGGGCACTTTCTCTAAGTCAATACGTCATTCCGTCAAGACTTTTGCCTGGTCTCACTTGCTGGTAAAATCAAGCAGCTATAGATCTATAGCAGCTTCACCATTTCTTGGTGAGCCTGTTTTGAAATCCCAAAGCACCATTAATCCCCTCCAATCTTCTCCCATCCCCATCGCCAGGGCACGTAGTCTCCAAAGTGCACCTGGTCCCCATCCTTCAACTTCAAGTCCGCCGCAGCGCCCGAAGCAGCTGAGATCAAAGTTTTCACCTGAGTTTTTGTATCCAAGGGGCTGTCCTCCATGGAAAATCTCCGAACTCAATGATCTAAATATATCTAAATGGAGGTTGTTAGCTGGGAACGGGAGAATCTATTAATGGGAGATTTTCTAGCTGTTTGAGGACAGAGGGTTGGAAAATGGTGACATATGAAGCGAAGCGGTTGGATTCATTGGATTGGAAATGGCCAAGCCAGAGGTTCACCCGGCTGATTGAATACACGTGGCATGTAAAACTCAACGGCTTTTTTGAAAATCCAACCGGAATCTTGCCTTTAAATAGCAGCTTTCGGGAGGTGTAGCATAGAAAGATACATCATCTGCAGCTTTATGGCCTCTGGGTGCAATTTCTTGATGGCACCGCCAGATGTGATGTGATCCGCGTGGCAGTGAGTGTTCAGGACATATTTCACCTGACACGGTGGACTGGCTCGACTGGCTCGACTGGCTCGAAGGACCAAAGGACCAAGGTCTGACAAAAGGATCAAAATGCAATGGGCATGCGGCATGTGTTGGGGGATCAAAGAACTTGTTTTCATAAGATACCTTGGATCCTCTTTGTTCCATGTCACCTTGTAGAGGAAAAAACCGATCATTGCATCATAGTCTTCTACTAGCATTGATCCCAGAATTGGATTGCATCTAGTTGGTTGCTCGCCATATTTCAGGACAAACATGTGGAAAGATGATTATCGAATTTCGCAAATGGCTTTGCCTGAAAATTACCATCTGGTTATTTAACAGTTCGCCATGGAAAATCACCATGCTATTAATAGGTAAACCATCTGTTTCTATGGGTCATTTCCCATGGCGAACTGTTAGTCATAACCAGGTTGGGTATGTGAAAATTAGGAAAAAACCTATTCCTAAATCCCATGGTTCATTGTCCCATTCAATATTCCACTCAATAAATATTAGTAGTGTTATTTATAATTAGTAGTGTTATTTTATATTATCAATAATATTATCGATAATTATCAAAAAAATAGTTATTCCCCTCAATAAACATTATCAATATATTCCATTCAATGTACCCATTGATAATTAGTAGTGTTATAATATTGTTATAATCATCCCATGTCCCATGGATCATATGTGAAAAACATTGAAATATATTCCATTCAATCGCCATATCCTTTTTTCATAACCAGATGGCGATTCATTTTGGGACCCCTACAAGATCGGAATCCCAGCTCAAGTGGCCCCAGGGCCCCAGGGCCCCATTGGTTTCCCCATTGGAAAAATTACTCTACTTCGTGTGATCCCCACCATGACATGTCAGGATGTATATTTGGACATATATTTAGTATATTCTGACATCCTATCTGACATATATTCTGGCATATATTCTGGCATTCTATCTGGCATATATCCTGACATTCCACCTGGCATTCTATCTGGCAGTCTA
>Ga0126342_10000034_pt1 | contig 66829 bp, 44 predicted proteins | sample Cyp1metagenome_FD_92528 | JGI IMG/M metagenome (GOLD analysis project Ga0126342, IMG submission 92528) | Coral microbial communities from Lord Howe Island, Old Settlement Bay, Australia - Cyphastrea 1 metagenome | ecosystem: Host-associated > Invertebrates > Cnidaria > Coral ...
ATATATATATATATATATGTTATATATATGTTATATATATATATGTTATATATATATGTTATATATATATATTATATGGGCAAATTATAAAGAATCATGGTTAGATTGAAGGGAATCATCCCCATAGCTGGCCCAACTTTTCAGATTAGTGGCTTATGATAATTTGCCCACATATATATATAATATAGATAGATAGATAGATAGATAGATAGATAGACAGATACATAGATAGATAGATAGATTGATAGATAGACAGATACATAGATAGATAGATAGATAGATAGATAGCTGTAATAATGGAGTTCATAAGCCAACTTGCAACTGAAGGGTGCCTTACCCTGTAGGTGATATTTTCCCTGCAAAAATGGTGGTGATCAAATTCCCAATCCTCCATGTATCGAATAGTTATGGACATTTACCCTCAAATTTCTTGGAGGATCTTCATACGGCTAGCACAACTCGGTGAACTGAGCTCTCCTTCAGCAACTGAGCGGTGAACTGAGTTTATGAATGTCTATGATAAATAGGGTGAAACAAAAAAACACATAGCTGACATAGCTATTTTTGTTTGGCCCCAAGAAGATCCAAGAAGCCTGACTTGTGGTTAGATCACCATGACTTGATATGAATTACCTAGTACCTACCCTCTAGTCATTTAAGCTAGCCATGTAGAATCACCATTTAACTGTTGGTAAATATTTTCACTGTTTAGAGCACCATTTCAGCTAGTCATTTAACTGTAGAATCACCATTCCATGTTTTTTGTTTTACGGTTGTGTTTTTTCCCCCAAGTTACCATCTGGTTATTTAACATAGCCATGGAAAATCACAATTTTTGATAGGTAAACCATCTATTTCTATGGGCCATCTATACCATGGCTATGTTAGTCATAACCAGAGGGTACTTGTTAAATACACATTCCAGCGCTTTCGGATGTTGGGGACGTCCCAGCGGCCACCATGTTAGAGATGATTCACCTGAAATTTTAGTGGTGAGTGCCATCATGTTCGACTACCAGAGGTATATCTGAAGAAACATATACTGTTGGAGACATATATATATATATATACACATATCTGGGTAAATTATAACGACCTCACTGTGACCGAGCCCTGGAATCATGGTTAGTAAGGGAAATCATCCCCAAATGGCCTTAATTCAGGTTAGTGAATTATTATTATTTACCCATATATATATATATATATGTATATACACATATGTAATATACATTTATCTATCCCTATGCATCCAAACACTGTCTGAGCAGGTACTTAACCCCCTAAATCATACCCAGCACATTTCCTCAGAAAGTACGGCTAGATCCATAGGGTATGTTTATCCATGTTTGTATTCCCAGTGTATCCCTGTTGCTTCTCAAAAACGGTCCCCTGTGAGTATGAAGCAAAATATAACTTGGGTTTCAACAAAAAACAGCACATCAACTTCCAGTTCTAATGGCTATATATATATATATATATGTTTTTCATGGCTATAATTTCTAACAGCTATAATTTCAAAATGACGGTGTTTTCCAATGGCTCTAATTTCGAGTTCCAAGGTCAGCTGCGACCATCGACCATCCCCATCGTACCAAGGTCAGGCAAGTCAGGAAGCGAAGAATCGCCTGGCGCAAAAGCTGTCAGGGGCCTCGGTGGCGGTTTCTGGCTGCAGGTTCCAGCAGGTGATTTTGGTGGGTAACCATGGGGATATGGGGATTCCATAAGCCGGGTTTTGAATGGGGCTATTGATATATATATATATATATTATATATACATATGTGTGTGGAAGAAGCATCTATCAATCAAAATACCATGAGGATGTACGAAAGTAAGTATGGTTAGGTGGTTTTGATGGGGTAGAACTGTGGTACTCCCCAAAGTTGGGACATACGCCCTGCAACTACAGCGATACGAGTATTTTTTCAGAGTCGATCAACGCAGGAAACGCACGATTTGGTGCTCAAAACATCTAAAAACCGCTGGTTATCTGCATGTGTTGCTGAAAAATGAGCACAAACCATTGGAAACCATTGGTTTCCACTGAAATAACCAGTGGTTTCCACTGAAATGTTACCCCTGAGACGATTGGAAATCAATCATCCCATTTTCGGATTGCGGGGTTCAACAGCCCTCACCGGAACGCCTAAGAATCAAAAGTTCATCGTGGTGTTCACCCTGGTTTTGCTAAGATTGTCTAGATTCTAGATTCAAAACGGGAAAAGACATGAAGAAAACTATGATTTTGACGTGTTTCCTGTAATAAGTATACATCTTATATTATGTATACACACATGTATATATATATACATAATGTGTGTATGATATACAAATATGTGACTGAATTACAGCGAATGCTCGTGCATTCTAATTCAGCATTCCTTGAACTGGAAAATAGATGAAAATAGGCAATTCACTTTACGAAGTCTGGGGTTCCAAAGGGACGGCAATGGGGAGCAGTTGCCACACAACTCGTAGAAGGGATCACCATGAAGACTTGTTTCCGCTGGTAAAATTGGAACAACATTTGCGTTGTTTAGCCAACTTTCATTGAAACATAGAAAGTTGTGAAAAAAATGAATAAATACCACGTAATGACGAGAAAAACATATTGTAATTCGCGAAATGTAAGTTTATGTATGTTTGTAGTTGTAGATGTTATGTCATATTTTTGTTGTGCATATGCACATATAGACCAAAACACATGAATGATATTATGAACCAACAATCCTGACTGTTTTGTAGTTTAAATGACTTTTCATGTTACATCTCACCTAAGGGTAAGCTTTCACGAACGCTGAATGGAGGTATGGGAAGCTTATGAGAAGCTGGCTCCCAATAGGCTTAGGCTTGTGGGCCACTCAAATGTGTAGACAAGAGGCCTCCAATTTTGCTATGCTCTTTTTAGGTTGGCTTGAAGTGATATGTTTGTTTTTTTCCACAATCAAAAGGTCTCTTCAGAAACTCAAAGTAGCGCTTGAAATGTTCACTAAGACCTGTTGACCACTGGCATTGCACTCGCATTCCCACGCCAAATGAAACGAGATCCATCAGTGCCCATCAGATTGAGTATGAATAGTCCACTCCTACCAAAAAAAGTGATGTGGCTATGTTTGACCCAGTTCGGAAGGTGAACAATGTCATAAACGAGGCAACAATCTAACCAGGTTTGATGACTTGCCTTTTTCCCGGTTGGCAGGGTATCAAAGGTTGGGCATAATCCCTAAACCACCAAAATAAACCAACATGCGTTTTACCACCAGCAATTTCCTGGCGCTTAGTCGAAAAATGGGGGAATTACCTACATTTTATATAGAAACTATAGAAACTATTAACAATCATCCCATTTACCCATTCCTTACTAAGCGCCAGTTGGCGCCTAAAATCCCCTTTCTCCAGGTCATATCTGGTGGGGTGGCACCTCTGAGGCAACCATATCGTCCGCCCCGTTGGCAGATGGATTGCAAATCGATCGCTTGAAGCTCAGAAGTTGATGTTGAACTCGGTGTTTTATCGCTGCTTCAACAAAACATGGATGGAAACATCCCCAGTTATTTACCACCCAAGAGCGATTTGTTAGTTATTTTAACCAAGCGAGCTATCATAAATCACGTAAACTCATCTAAATTCCCATGAAATCCAACTAATTCCCATCGATTCCCATGAAATTTCCAAGTAAGTCCCATTAATCTCATTAATTATTTCCAAGTAAATCTCATTGATGCCCATTAAATCTCACTGAAGCTTTAGTTCCATTATATGCCAGGAGTTTCTTTTTAGTCCCATTACGTATATAATTCAAATTAAGTCCCATTATATTCCATTAATTCCAGTTAAATCTTGTGAAATCTTATAAGATCTTATTGAATACTATTCAATACCATTAATTCCCAAACAGTTCCATTGAATCCTGTAGAACTCCAAGTAGATTTGAGTCCCATTCAATTCCATGCCAAATCTCGAAGAAAATCGCATTAAATCTCGTCAACTCACAGGATGTTCCCATTAAATCTCATTGAATCTTCAATTCCCATTCATATAAGTCACTAAATCTCATTAATCTATATTAATCTCAGATAATTCTCATTAATTCTCATAAAATCTCACTGAACCTTCAATTCCAGTTAATTCTCCATTTTCCATGGCTCTGTTTTCACTTGGATGGCCCAGAAATTCGCAGGTTGAGACTCTCTTCAACGAGGAAATGGCTGAAAAGGAGCTGAAGGCGAGGATAGCTGAAGACCTCGAAGGGAAGAAATCTGGTTGAAGATTCGGAATTGCATGAACCAAGACCCTTCAAGTACCTTTAGAAACGATCCTATACCCCATGATTTTAAGATCTGTCCATTGTGTCCCAGGGTTTTGGAGGTATTTGGAGGGTCTATGAATATATACTGGTTGGTGGTTTGGAACATGAATTTTATTTTTCCATATTATTGGGAATGTCATCATCCCAACTGACGAACTCATATTTTTCAGAGGGGTAGGTATACCTTCCAACCAGATTTAATAGTTGATTTACCCAGCTAAAAAAATGTGGATCTTTCCATAGTTATGTTAGCCCGTTTACCAGAGGGTATCTCATTATTCCAATAAGATCATTAACTAGCATATCCCATGAAATCCATGAAATCACCATGAAAAATCATCATTAAATCCCATGAAAATCACCATTAAAATATCCTGACTGGACATCTATGGATATCTGATGAGTCGATGACGGATTTGATGAGTTGATACGGGCGGGAAATCCATGGATTTTCTCAGGGCATGGCGGCCACGAAATCGCGAAGTTGGTGAACAGTTTGCCTCTGGTAATGACGTTACGTTTACAGTTTGCGAACTGGAAAGATCCACCATTTTTAATAGGTAAATCACGGTAAATCAACTATTTCTATGACCATTTTTCCATAGCTATGTTGAATTACTAGAGGGTAACCCCCATCTAACTGTACGTAGTTTTTTGAGAACCGTAAAGCCTAGTGATTGTAGTTATGTGAACCCCAACTTAGCTATTGTGGCCGGGGGGTTATAACCCTGGTGAATTCAATGGGATGAGTAGGGGCAATCTCCACTTATAACGAGCGGGTGAACGGGCCCCCACTTACGATTCGTGGGATGAACCACCAAGTGTAATATGGATTACCCTCTGGCAAATTAACATGCTGACCCTGAAAATCACCAAGTTTTTGAGGAAACTCACAAATCTTCCAACCCCAACAACTGCCAGGGTCTATGTTAATTTACCAGAGGGTATATCCCATTATATCCCATTATATCCCATTTAATGGCTATTGATGGCTATTGGTCATCCCTGAGGGTATATAGGATTAACTTAACTAACATGGATTTGCTGGGATGATTTCTTGCTTTTCCAATGGGAAGTTTTTTTTTTGGCTGGTATCCTTAGGCCGAAGATTGGAAAGTTGTATTTTTTCAATATAGTTTGAACAGTTCATTTTCTAATAGTTGATATTGCAACATTTTTTTCGACATGGTTTGTTCTAATAGAACATGATCATATTTATCATGATTGTGGACAACAACGGTGATTAACCCATGATAAATGATAAATGCAGTTATATATATATACAATTATGATTTAACTGGAGATATTACAGGGATAACTGGATAGAATGAAGACACTATTTGTTTTTAAACATATTGGACACGGCTTTTCATATTATATAATGTGTTTTGTTTTATTAGTTTTCATAATCTATCTATACTATATCTATAGGTATATTAATACATGTATCTATATATGTACATACTGTATGTAATTAAATTTATATTATGTAGTTTGTCGGGAGCCACGTCTAATTCAGTCAGACACAACTTGAAGACCAGCCATTGCTGGGAACTCATGGTAATTGTTGTACTGCCAAGAAATGGAGGTTCCCGCGTCAGGGGGGTAGCCCGAAAATATGCAAATTATTGCCTATGATCAGTGGGAGAACCAATCGTTTTGGGTACCCATATTTTATGACACCTCCACATGTATATATATATATGGGTATGGGTCAATACCTATAGATACATTTTTAGTGGGATGAACATCCATAAATCCCAGCTATTTTGATGTTCACCAGGGGTACCAGGGTTTTGACCAACTGCCATATATCAACATATTTTTGTTTTTGCCAGGTTTAGTGCCACTTTGTTTGAACATTGGGTACCCCATTCCATCCCATGGTTCAAAAGTGGGGTAAAGTACTGAGATAATGAGGGTAGCATACCCAACTTTATGGGTACTTGGAGGGTCTACAATGTGAGGCCCCCGTTCGAGAATGCTAAGTTGGGGTTCACATAACTCAAATTTCACGAACTGGTTTATGGTAGATATGACTATAGTTAATGGGGCTTATAATATGTTATAATGGTTTATAAACCAACTAACATCACTGGGGGGGCCCATCCTTACGAAGTTGTCGGAAGTGGGTCCATCCCGGGTGGTCGTTGGGGCAAACCTCCCACATCTTACCCTTAATGAAATCCCATGGGTTTTCAAAATGCTGGTAAAATGACTCCCAAAATAGAAGGGCTTCTATCCCCTGTTTCTGAGTTCACTCCCATAAATATAAATAAATGAATAAATATATATATATATATATATCATAAATTGGCTGGTTTACTACCACATTGTATCCGTGATAGAAATTAAAGGGTCAGGTGTATCCAGGGCTGATTATTCCCTTCAGATCATCCATCTAGTCCCAACCATTCACCGAGATAATATAATATAATATAGTATAATATATTATAATATATTATAATATATTATAATATATTATAATATAATATAATATAGTATAATATATTATAATATAATATAACATAGTATAATATATTATAATATAATATAATGTAATATAATATAATATAATGTAATGTAATGTAATATAATGTAATATAATACAATATAATATAATATAATATAATATATTGTATATAATATAATGTATTATAATATAATATATAATATATTTTATATAATATATATAAGATAATATATATATATATATACATAATATATTTTATATAATATAATATATATAATATAATGTATTATAATATAATATATAATATATATATAATATAATATATATATAATATTATATATATACACGGTATATTTATATATACCATACATTCAATGGGACATGTCTATACAAGTGGGTTATTTCAGACCGAAAGTATACCTACAGGAAAGGCTTCTCCACCGGTTTATCTCACCCCATCTATATTTATATATATATAACTGTTATTCGCCACAAATCCAGGTTTGTGAAGTTCCAAAGCAGCATTACCTACTGGAACCGGCGATCCGCTGGGTTTTTTGGGGTGGCCTATGGTGGCCCCTGGCCTTTGGCCAGGTCCTGTACGAGCGGCAAGCCTCATATCGCCCGCCCTGGCGCAGCGGCATTCCCGAACGGGGCAGTGAGGTCTGAGCGACCACTGGTGGCATGAACTCCCTAGGTTTCATGGGAATTCATGGGAATTTGTATCAATTTATGGGATTGAATGGAATTTCACTCAGACTCAGATTTGCTGTTTGCTGGGATTCTTGGTTTTCCCAATGGGAAATCCACTACGTGGGGAATCTATAGGGACCTTATAGGGAATATGTTATGTTTTGGTGCTTCCCTAAGCAAATCCAAGTCTTGATGGTAACATGCATCAACATGGATACGTGGCCGGCTATCTTGCAAAACGTGGGATAAGGGGCATTGTTTTTTCAACCAATGATAATTTTCAAAAATGTACGTTACATAATGTTCTGGGTCAGGCCAGGTAGTTTGATACGAAAACATGTTTTGCCAGAAATGGTGGAACTATAATGCTGAATTTAAAAGTAATCCTTGGCAGGGTATCAGGGTGTCTCATTGGACAAATCACGGCAGTTGGAAGTTGTCTTGTTTTTGGGCGGTGTGGTTGTTGTTGCTGCTGTTGTTATTGGCCACTCATGGACATGATATTTATGGCAAAATTAGGGCAGCAACTGTGACTGTATACAATGACCCTCAAAATACCTGAAACATGGGTCGAAGTACTAACATTTTCAGGTGAATACCATGTTCTGTCCGTGATTATATTTCGCAGAGTCCAGGAAATGGTCTTGTTGTTTCTTACCAATTTGGATATAAGATGAACAAACAAGTTTTGATTATGGATCATATTTTTTTTAGAGCCCCTCAATGGTGAAATGTTATCCGTTCGACGCCATGCTCCGCAGTTGTTGGTTTGTTGGGTCCTGCGTGAACCCCATTTTGTTGCCATGATCTCCATCAACCGTGGGAGAGCCGCTCACCGCATGAAAGCCTGACAGTTGGACGTGGGCAACCGTCAGATAGACTCAGGTGTGCCCTGAGAAGACACCGAGAATAGGTTTGAAGGTTGGGAAATTTCTTACACGTGTGCATTGAATGGGATATATATATATATATATATTATGTATATATTATATATATTATATATATATATTATATATATATATATATATATTATACATATATTAGATATATTATATATATATATTATATTATATATTATATATATATATATATATATATTATATATTATATATATATATATTACATATATATTATATATATATGTATATATACATATTATAAATGGGTCGATCTTATCTTGGTGAGATACTTTAATATTTATTTTTTTACTATCAATGGTAACATGTACTAAGCAGCTATATTTTTCGGGTATCTAAGATTCACAATGATAAGTAAATCATGGATAGATACCACTTGCAAATGGGAATACCATCTATAAATTGGATAAAACGTGGAGTATAAAAGGATATACATTATGATATAAATAACTGACCAAGAATGATCAATAATGTGATTTTTGGATAATGTCAGCTTGTCCGAAAATTGGGTCAACCCCAAAATTTCACTGTTGACTCGGTTGAAACATCATATTCCCCATGAACAAATGCCACTTTCACTGCCCCAGTTTCAAAGGCACCCACACGTTGGAAACAAGAACACAACGATGCGTGTACAATCGTGTACACGTTTCAGAAGGTACACATGGAGACAAATGGAAGCTGACATAAGCTGACCAATGGATTAAGGCAAAAAAAACCAAATGGCAAATTTAACGTTGTATACATGGTAGTGAGATGTGATCATCCCAGGAAAACTGTGAAAAAACAGGCCTTGTTGGTAAGTCCCTGATTTGTGAAGTTATTTCATATACTTGGTATCTTGATGGATCATCCCACTTAGTAAGTAGGTCATAACTCTGGTTATAAATGGGCTAAGCAGGGGTAGTCCACTTATAAATGAAGTTGCAACCCAATTACATCACTTACTAACCAAATAAATACAATAACTGGTTTGATCCCATGATCGGCATTTCGCTTTTTCATATCTAAGTAACGTTTTTTTTGTCAGGAACACCTGAGGGAAAACACTAAAAACAGCAGATAACGACCAGGCTTTCGGGTTAAGTCGTCCCCTTCAACAATCCATTGAAAGTCATATATTTAAGATACTTCAATTATATATATATAGAATCTGTTGTTTTTCATATTAAAGCAGATATCATTAATCATTACATTTTTTTTTAATGGTTAAATACCTCTATTTTTCCTTGAATCAATCCATACCTTCCATCTGGTTTTCTTTGGAACTTGGTGCCATCATGACAACTCGGTGTCTGTAGATGCGTGGCTGCGGCCACGGAGCGGACCACGCGGTCTCTGTGGTCTGGTTATGGTGAAAAGCTGCGGAGGGTGGGACCCAGGTTGCCGCCGGATCCTAACTTGGTAACTTGGCAAAGACAGTCTGGAAGTACCCTCTGGTAATTTAACATAGCTATGGAAAATCACCATTTTTGATGGGTAAATCAACTATAAATGGCCATTTTCAATAGTTATGTTAGTTTACCAGAGGGTAGATGATTTTACCGAATTTTACCATAGACAAACCCATCATTTTGCCGTAAAGCACCGTGGACGTTTGGGTCTTTTTAGGACTAAAAAAACCATTCCAAAATTTGGATCATCAACTTTTCGCCGGTTAAATAGAGATGTGAAGAATATTTCATACACTCCAGTAAATCTTGACATATGCGTAGATACAGTAAACCCCACCTTTAAATGTTGTAGATCATTATAGTGGATTTAATTTATAACCATTATGATTGTTAATAACTGTTATTAACCATTTATTTTGGATCCACTATAATGTTATTTTTCAACGGGAAACGGCAACGTGACACTTATTTGGAGGAAATTGCCATGTGTTGATCCTTTTTCCGAAATTCGGGAAAACCTAACGAATGACCATCGGTTGTTTAATAAGCTATTTAAAGAGTTAACGGTTGTAATAATTAAGTTATTTAAAGAGCTAAAGATCTTTTCAAAATGGGTTTCAAGCATTTCATCTGTGGCATTTGTATGTTTTGTATATACAGTCGGATGAGTTTGTTTTTTTTTTAATGAGAAAACAACAACAGACATAGCAACAACTCATCAAAAAAACGATTTTGAAGTCAGATCTGTGTAAATTCCAATATCTGAGTTTTACAGCTTGAATCCTCCAATAGCCATAGGATCCATAGTGCTGCTATGGTAACATGGATCCCATCAATATAGCCAATTTGTGTTGGACATTTTATAGTGATTCAATGGTGATTTACTGGGACTTTATAGTGATTTAATGGATTATGAATGGGATATAGCCTCTGGTAATTTGTTACCCCATATTTGTTCGCATATATACCAGCACCATGGATCCTATGGGGTATACAATATACACTATTATCATAGAATCATAGAGTGTTTAGATGTGGTATGTACATATATATATATATATACCTAGTCACCTAGTCCTGACCATTGATTGGAAAAATAACGACAACACATGCAATACATATATATATAGACACACACACATATATATATCCTATTACCAGAGGCGATCCCATTACCAGAGGCTATATCCCATTTATAATCCATTAAATCACTATAAAGTCCCATTAAATCACCATTGAATCACTATAAAATGTCCAACATAAATGGGGTATATTGATGACCATGGATCCTAGGGGTGAATCCCTCCAGGAGCGTGCGTCGAAGCTCACCAGCCCTGCAGCTATCGTGGAGGCCATGGATCTCCGGAAAATAATCGACGGCCAGGGCTGAAACTTGTCATGACCGTAGGGTGGATTAATCATGGGCTAAAGTAGGGTTACCCTCTGGTAAACTAACAGTTTGCTATTGAAAATGGCCATAGAAATAGTGGATTTACCGATAACAAATGATGATTTTCCATGGTTTTGTTAGTTTACCAGAGGGTAATCATTGTCAATCATAGTTAAAGTAGGCTAGTCATAAGTGGATTAACCATAAATAACAATGTTTAACCATAAATGGGCTAAAGTAGGGTTTTTCATCATGGTTAATCCACTTATGACTGGGATTATAAGCCACGATCCCCGGGATGAACCACCATGCGTAGGAAATCTTAAATCTTCAGGGAATGGTGACAAATGTTCATAGGAAGTACAGATTGAGGATCTAAATCATATTTAAGTCCTAGGTTTGGGATTTTGGGATTGAACATTGCATATATTGACCAGTGAGTACCATGGGAATTCATGGGAATTCATGGGATGGGATAGTATCATTTTTCATGGCTCATTGAACATGGGAACAGATAGGAAAGGATAGGAAATTGGACTTTTTAAATGGCTGCCCCATGTTCAAGCAAACCCAAGTGAGGGTGGCCAGACCTGCAAAAACACGCGAGACCATGATTTACATGGGGTTATCTAAAATGGGGTAACCCCAAATTATTGAAACCTATGACTTTGGAGATCCCCAGTTATAAAAACCCATAATATACGCACATTTTATGGGATGTAACCTCCAGTAATCAAGCGGTGGAATTGAACATCCATCTACAGGGGATTTTCCATTGCCATGTTTGATTACTGGAGGGTACACCCCAAATTTCACATGTACTCCAACAAATGGAGCATCCAGCAGTGATGTCATAAAAATTGGACATGTTCGAGACACCTATTTCCAAGAAAAGATATGTGCGGGTGTAATTGATACATATAGTCATTCCATGTCATTCCCAAATTCAGAAAGATCGAACAGTAAAATCTTCAGGTACGATGTAATTTTTGATGAAATGCCTTCTGGTTGGTGGTTTGGAACATGAATTTTATTTTTCCAGATATTGGGAATCATCATCCCAACTGACGAACTCATATTTTTCAGAGGGGTAGGTATACCACCAACCAGTGTATAAGATGTATAAGTTTACAACCATATTCCCTCTGTTAAATTAACATAACTATGGAAAATCACCATTGTTCATGGGAAAATCCACTATAAATGGGGAAACAAAAATCCATAGCAAACTGTGAATGTTTACCAGAGGGTATATCCCATTCATAATCCATTAAATCACATTTTGAAGTCCCATTAAACAGCAATAAATCACCATTTTTTAAGTTGAGGTTATAACCCAGCTATCAATGGCATAACCCAGCCGGAATGAGGGGTAGGTTGAAACCACCAACCACCCACGAGGCGATGGAACAGGTCATCACGGACTTTCAGGCGCGCTTGATTTTTTTCGAAGAATGATGGTCAATTTTTGAGATGGAAAAATGGTGAAGATTTGGATTTCCTGGAAAAATGATGGGAAAATGATGGCAAAATGATGGAACACATGTATTATTATGGTGAATATAGATGGAATCTCATAGATTTCATGGCGATATCTAGGGCAATCTTAGATGGGTAGAGAATGGTAGAGACTAATCCTTGAGTCTTTTGGTATCAATGGGATCTAATGGGATTATTTACTAATTAACCAGCTAAGAATCTGTTTTTTTGCAGGGTATCTAAGATTGGCCCTGATATTTCATGATATAATGGGAGTATATCCTGGCGGGAATATCTAATGGAATCTCGTGGGTTTAATGGCACATATGGGAAACAAATCGTTTCTTTAATCAACTTGGGTGATGGTTGATGGGTGGTTTATGGTCATTTTGAGCCATTTTTAAAGGGATTAATATAGCAATGATGAGGGCTCCCGTGAAAGAATGATGACCAAGGCACATATGGAGAAAAGTTGTTCTGGCCAACTTGGGTGAGATTTGATTAGGATGTGTTATATTTTCACGAAGAACCATGAACAGCATGTTGTTTGAACCAATTTTTGGTGTGTTGTTTCCTCTTAACATGGAATGTGATAAGGGATCTTCAATGGTGAAATTTAATGCATGTAAAATCTGAATCAACCACTTAGAGATGATAGCAGGGGATTTTGTTACCTAAATGGTGATGATATTGGGTCCATGGTGGTGAATATGGAGGATATGGGTCTTTCTGAACATGGCTTGTTTCACGCAAAAATCTGGAGATATTGTCTTAATGGGATGGGACATATCTCAAACCCCCAGAAAAAAATGCAATTTTGATGGAGAAACACAGAAACTGTTGACAATTCATCAACTCAAAATAGGGGCACCCAAGTTTTAAACAATTTTGGATGATGGAATGGCTTTCTGCAGGGTATCTAAGATCACATAAGCTGGGTGATCACCCAATGATGACCACCCCTTTTGAAGAATGATAAACAATACCATACCCATATGCAACCCATGGTGCTGGAATATAAATCCCAACATTTGCCCTTGTCCAATTCATCACCCAGGTATGTAGGGATTCATATACCAGCACCATGGGTTACATATGGGATAGTAAACCCCAAAAAGATGTCGATGTACATGTTTCCAGGATTTTTGTGCCGTGAAAAATGATGTGCTAAAGCACATACCCTCTGGTAATTTAACATAGCTATTGAACATGGCCATAGAAATAGTAGATTTTCATTGGATTTTCCCATTCAAAATGGTGATTGTCCATAGTTATGTTAACGTTTACCAGAGGGTATTCTCCAGGTCTTTGGACCGCTGTTCCATCCCTTTTTCGGTTTGCAGCTAGGATAACTGTGGCACATCTGAAATTGGATGGGTTTAGAACTTATCCAACTGGTAAACATCCAATCTACTTGTAGTCTTTGTTGGTTCAAACAACCATGTTTATTGATCAGAAATCCAGTACATTTCTACCCAAACCCTGGCAGGTTCTCACTATCTTTTATGGATCAAAGTATAGTTATGCAGTAGCTATATCTCGAATTACGGGCTAAAATCTGGAGGTGTCCAACAAAATCCATGCCCCAGTTTTTATCCCAAAAAATCACAGCATTTTGGTATTGAAACCGGTGACGGGGAGGGTTCCCAGGTGCCACCCGAGCGAGAAGATCGTGTCTTGGACCAGACCCGCATCCGTCTGAAGCGCATCGTGGCAGAGGCAGAACGGGACGGTGACCGGAGATGTTTCTTCGGGATTTCAGGGGTGCCGGTACTGTATATAGCTTATATAACTTATTGGGTAATTGGGTATATCTATTCAACTATAACTATTTTTTGGGAATATAATATATATATATATATAATAACGTATAACTATGATAATAAGTATGGTACTGACTCCATCCATGAGTTGGGACATAATTCCTATGACATTACGGATATTGAGGGTTCTTGGAGGTTTACCACATTTTTTTCACCCTCCCAGTCATAGATAGAAACGTTGAAAACCTGGAAATTATGGGGGAGCATAATCTCATCCTGGATTTTGTGTTTATCTTTTTGCAGGGAGTTCCTATAGAGTAGAACAAATGGGATTGTAGTATGTTGATGCTATTCAATATTGAGTTGTTGCACTGGGTTTAAGACCAAGCTAACGTTTTAGTGTTTGTTCGTGATGTGTGTGTGTGTGTCACCGGTATGGAGGCCGAAATCCAGGTAAGGTTGGCAGATAGCCCATTTCAACCGCGTGTTGCTTAATGGAAAAAAGGAGTGTTGGAACCACAAGTTATGGTGGCAAGGCATGGCCCTTGAAAGGTTGCGTGCCGATACCACAGGGATGTGTCAAGTTTCATTATTTTGTTTGTTCCAAGCAAATGTCTCTTAATTAAGTCCACATGTTTGTTGGTTCAACAGCACCACTTTCGTTGGTTATCCTCCGGTAATTTAGCATAGCCATGGAACATGACCCATCTCGCTTGATGATTCACAGGACCTTTTAAACTCAGTTTTAAACATGCTGATTTTCCAGGTCGCACAGTGTTAGTCATGACCAGATGGCAAAGTTATCCAATCATATCCCCATTATATCACCATGGTTCCCAATTAAATCATGTTAAATTCTGTGAAATTATGTTAATTCATGTTATAATGTTAAATTATGTTTAATCATAATAAATTATGTTTAAACACCATTTTCCAAATCATGTTTTTTCTCCAGCAATCACTTCCCTCTCACTTCAACAAAGTCCTCCTCCGATGAAAAAAAAATCGCCATCCAATCCAGTCGAATTTTCGATGTCGCCAGGCGGAAGAAACCATTCGAAAGATGCTGGCTGAAAGCTCCTCCACCCCCTCCATCGATGCGGAACCTCGGCACGAAGCGACGGTTCAGTGATTTCACCATGGGAATGACACAGAAATCTGCGACCGGTGGTTTCAAATAGAAAATGGCCATAGAAATAGTTGATTTACCGATTTACCTATGAAAATATCTGGTTGGTGGTTTGGAACATGAATCTTATTTTCCATTTCATATATGGGATGTCATCCGGAAGCCATTGACGAACTCCATGATTTTTCAGAGGGGTAGGTCAACCACCAACCAGAAATTGATATCAGCTGTATTAGAAATTGATATCAGCTGTATGATATTATTTCATAATTGTATGCTGGGAATAACATGATATCAATGATTTGTAGCTGTATGATTCTGTATGATAGTATGATAGCTGATATTTGATGGCTTTCTGTTGGTTTATAACTTGGATAGCTGTTTGATGATGAATTCTCACTTGGATAGTTGCTAATAGTGTTTTCTTTTATGTCATTGAAATTGGTTTGAGCGGGGATTTTTTTGGGAATGGCACAATTATTTTACTTTTCATACCCCAGCCACGACATTTAACCACATTAAACCACATTTAACCACATTGAACCACCAAAATTTGGATTTGATGCAACCAAGAAGAAAGCTGCGGTTAGATTAACCACGTTGGATTATATCTGGATTATGGAAAACTAGGCTTCATGATAGGTATACGAGATGAAGGATACTATATTACTTATTGCAGGTTCTTGTAGGGGGACCCGATTTGCTTTCCGACGAGTAACTTGGATGGTCACTTCGGGTAGATTTTGAGAAACTGCCATATGGATGGCCATGCAACAGGAACCGATTGAGGACGGAGGTACCGATTCCATATATAAGGCCTATTTTTTAGGCCTAAATTTCAGGGAATATCGACGCAATTCATATGGCCAAAAATATGGTACTAACGTACCTCCATCTGTTGGATCCTGGAATTCACATTGACCATATGGATGTAAATGGCTTTGGTCAAAGATTGTTTCCCAAGTCAGTTTATAACCAATTATGGGATGGATGACCATATTTAGACGATTATATAATCGCATCTTTTGACCATGGCACATATGTTTGAACCCCATGTTTGATGCTTAAAGCCATCAAAACCACTCTTGATTCCCCTTTAATCCCCGTTATATATGTGATGATTAAGAAATCAAACCGGAAATCCTGTGAGGGACAGTACACCCCTACCTGGTTGGTGGTTTCTAACATAGATGACACCCAAAGTATCCCAAAGTCCTGGATACGATACCGAAGTTTTTTTTTTTTGTGGCCTTGGTCAACTGTTGAGTTGATGGGGAATACAAATATATATATATAATATAATATAATATGTATATATATATATGTAACATTATATAACTATATAATAAGTATTCATTGGCTGAATCTAAAGCAACTTATACCCTCCTGTAAACATGCTGATGTGGAAGACCCACCATTTGTAGATCATGTTTCTAGCACTTCCCCATGGGTAACATCTTTTTATACAAAGTGGTGCCCCTCCAGCCAGAAGTTGGTGAAGTTGGTTTATAAACCAGGGCGACTAGATATATTTACGCCGCAAACCCTAATTATTGGAGTTCTGTTCACCAACTTAGCTAACTATCATATGGTGACTTATTGAGTTATATTCATTTATATTCCATATCCCCATGATATCCGATATTTCCGCTTTAAAGCCCATTGATATGAATGATAAATAACCCATCACCTTGTGTACCGTGGTGCCGACCAAGGTGGCGGCTCGTTTCAAGCGGGACTTCGGACCCGTGGCGAGTGTCGTAGAGGAGGAACTCAAGGTGACTGGGGAGATGGGTCAAATTCTCCTGCAGTTAGGGCCATTGATTCCCTCTGGTTATTTAACATAGCCATGGAAAATGGCCCATTTATAGATGTTTTTGAATGATTTACCTATTAAAAATGGTGATTCTCCATAGCTACGTTAAATAACCAGAGGGTATTCCCTATGGATCCAGCCGTACCTTCTTAGGAAGTATGACCGGGTATCATGGCATGGGGGTTAGCCGGTTAGCCGTTACTGGTGATGTTTCTGGGAGTATACATTTCACGTTATAAATGGGGTGACTTAGTACTTACCCTCTGGTAATTTAACATAGCTATTGAAAATGGCCATTTATAGTGGATTTTCCCATTGAAAATGGTGATTTTCCATAGCTATGTTAGTTTACCAGAGGTTAACTGGTAAAGGGCCGTAACTGTGGGAATTTGGCAATACAACGTTCCCCCTGGAATGATGATGAGTAAGGGGAAGGCATCCCGATATAACGTTGAACAATGGTGGTTTAAGCAACAGTATATAGTGAGAGTTTTTCTTGAATGGGAATAGAATGGTTTAACGGGGATTTGGCATGTTATTATGGATATGATGGTTTAAGAGTTTAAGATACATAAATTACATCTATTATGCATAGATAATCATCTATATTATGGATATTATATCTATATATTATATCTACTAATGGGATACCCTCTGGTAAACTAACATAACCATGGAAAATCACCATTTTTAATGGGACAATCCACTATAAATCACAATTTTCAATAGCTATGTTAAATTACCAGAGGGTACATCTGTATCATGGATGATTTCATGCTATGAGCTAAGCCGGATATCAACGAAATCATCCCCAGGGGATCATGAAAGTTTAAGGACGCGTTTCTGGGATGAAGCACCAGAATTCATTTAGAAGTAATCATGAAAAACAAGTGGTAATAATTAGTAGTCATTAATAGAAGTAATCATGAAAATATAGAATTAATAGCAACACGTAGTAATGATTCTATCATTTTTTACAGTCAATCATCATGCTCATCCAAACATTCAAGATGTATGGGATATTTACCCACAAAACAAGTTTGGAGTATGTACCAACATTTTTTGGGGTGGGGGTAAATGCTGGTCCATTTTCCATAATACATGAGACATGGAGCGTGGGGGAATGATTGATCAACATAATTTTCCGAACACTAATCTTCAATAGATAATGATGTGTCAGCAACTATTTTTCAAACGATGGATTGTTGCTGTCATTCCCTATTTTTCAAATGGGTTAACTGACATTTTCAAACATTGTTCCATCAACGATGGACTGTTACTCTCATTTTTTTTCTGTAATTGAATTGAGATTTTCCCTCCAGAAAACCACGATTTTCTTTCATGGACAGATGTCCCTATTTGTAGCCTCTGGTAATTTAACAGTTTGCTATTGAAACTGGCCATAGAAATAGTGGATTTTCCCATGAAACATGGTGGATCTTTCCAGTTCGCAAACTGTTAGCCCGTTTACCAGGCCGGGTAGATGATCCCACAACGAAAAACCTCCATCAATCGCTCGGGGATAAATCGCTGAGCGTTACCGGAGGCGATCGATGAACGGAACATGAAATGGAATGGATGTCATCCCCTAGAAGATCGAACAGAGTCGAATCCTACTGAAATAGTCATGAATTGATTTTTCTACCCTCTGGTAAACTAACATAGCTATTGAAAATGGTGATTTTCTATAGCTATGTAAAATTACCAGAGGGTATCTTTTTGAGGGTTGCTGTACTGTACTCTTTCCAGTCATGCAATGAAATGGTGACTGACCCCAAACATTTATGTGACTCCTCATGATATAACAAGAGCATTTTTTTTTACTGACGTTGGTATGATACTCAAATATCCTACGATCTAACCAACAAACAAGATTAAACAACAAAGAACGTAAATGAGAACTACGAAACACAGGCTAAATGGAACTATGTGTGACTATGCACGCATGTTACACTATGCATTTATAACAACATGTCGTCAGCATCTCTTTGTGATCATAGCATATCATAGCCACATCCAGAAATTTGCCGTTAAGAGAAGGGTTGTTGAATTGCAAGCGCTGCAAACACCATCCAGTGCGTCATTAAACTTCAGGATTTTTCTCCACTTTGAATGGTTTCCAACTTCGCAGCCACACAATGATTCAAGGGCGGATATGCCCCTTTTAACATGTGATTTTAAATGGTACAGTAACCAATCCGTAGGAGTTACCTTCTAAAAAACAATGGGTTTGTTGTAACAATTTCCCCATCATTATAGCTCATTGTCGTAAAAAAACATATCATTTATAGAGGATGTTCGGATGTCCCAGCTTGCTATGTCTGATCAGATTGGTAAATCTCAGTTGAACTGTCGTATTTTATGACGGATGGTGATGGAGAATCCCTAACAAAAGTGGATGAGAACTTGAGAACTAGGGGAAAACCTCCATTAATAGGCTATGGATGATTTAATGGGATGTATTAATGGGATTTGATGTCATTTCATAGGAATAATAATTTCGGAATGATCATGATTTTTTGGAGGTACCCCCATGACTTAGGAAACCTCCTGCCCCAACAGGTGGCGCGAATTCGTCGCGTGCAGTTTCTCGAGATGGAACTCGAGGCGGTTTTTGCGGAACGGAGATCTGTCGGAAGGTGATCTGAAAGCGTTGAGGTGGTAATTTTTGTATGGGGACTGAATGGTAAACATAGAAAAACCTATAGAAAATGGTGATTGAATGGGACTTAATGAGATTTAATGTGATTTTTAATGGAATTTCACTGAAAACTTAGATTTGCTGAGCCGCTGGTTTTTTTTCACAAAGGTTCTTCCACCAGGAGGGCTCGTGAGCAACTCCAAGCGATGGCGTTTCCCCCAACCAATTAACCTGTCAGAAGTATTGGATGAGTTGATTGATAGGGATTCCGCGTTCATGGATTGTGATTTTCCGCAATAGATTTGTCATAATTGGTATAATCCCCTGTATTAACCCATCGACAATGGTACTGTATTTATCCATGATATCCTTATATCTTGGGTACCTAACCCACCATGAAACCCCTACAATTATCTATCATGGATGGTTGAATACGCAGTTTCATAACCAACATTAACCAACCGATCATCGTAATTTATCAATTACATGCTCGCTCATATATATATATATATATATGTATATATACATGATAAAACAAATGTTGGTTATGAACTTATGAGTTTATAACCAACAATCTTTTATCATTTGTATCTATCTATGTATATATATATATAAATATCATGTTATATCCCAATATTCTGATGTTTAAAATAAAACAACTAATACACATAATAATAAGTTACTAATCAATCAACACTTGTCTTGTTTGGGGGTTTTACCTGGTCAAAATCATACCACCATCCCCATCATTTGGTAAGGCCAAATGATAGTGAATATTTCACCATCCCCAATAATAACAAACCATCTGTCCATCATTTCCCAAAAACCAGCAATTCATCCATCATCCATCTATCGTCAACCATCCATCGAAAAAACCATATGCTCCATGGTGCTGGTATATTTACCTACATAACTGGGTAATTTTGTGCAGGCAAATGTTGGGATTCATCTTCCAGCATCATGGGTTACGTATGGGTAAGAGTCATTTTTTGTTTAGAACAATTATAACAACCCAATATGGATCATCTATAATCAACCATCATCCATCATTTGGGTGACACTGGCCTTTCCGAACTCAGACTCGATGGTCCCGTCCCTTTGCCGGGCCTTTGCCCCCGCATTCGCGCGCGGCACGACGGTGCGCGGAAACGCGGAAACGGGAGGGGTATGGAGTCGGATCAGATCTGAGCGTTGGATGAGATTTTGGGAAAATCTGCTATAAATGGAGGTCTTAATGTTTTTTTTTTTCACAACTTATCTGTGAATGGATGAGTCATGAGCATTCTAGCTTATTTTTTCTATATTTTTCTCAAGGTGTCATATAATGTCATATATATATTAATACATGGAGGCTTATAGCTGGGAAAATCATCGAACTAAATGGGCGATTTTCCAACAAGCCATGTTTGATGACACAAAGAGAGTATCTGAATTTTGTATATCTATTCATATTTATCCAGAACTTTGGATTTACTAGGTCAACCTTGGTTAGATACTAAAGAGTACTTTTATCTTTGGCTATGAATGGTAAAAGTAGTCCTCACCAGCTCATGTTTATTGGTATATTATGCTCCATGTATGGAATATTTACCAACATTTGCCCTAAAAATCACCCAAATGTAGGTAAATATACCATACGTGGAGCATATGGGTAAGAGTCATCATGTTTAGAACAATTATAACAACCCAATATGGATCATCTATTCTGAAATATGTTGAATCGGCGCAATTTCCCTCACAAGCATCCCCTTTCCGTCACGTCTGAGACGGGGGATGTATCAACCTTTCTATCCTCCGGTGTCATCAAACGTGGTTTGCTGGAAAATTCCATCATAGGTTATGTTTCCAGTTATTAAACTCCATTTACAAGGTATTGAAGTTCATTGCCACGTTTGACAACATCGGGTTGCTAGTCAGGCAAGAGCGGGGACATACCAAGCACCAATCCTAGCCAGTTGAAGATCCGTGGTTCCAATAGAAACAACGTGAAATACCGGAGAATTCGCCATTTTTTGGGTGACGTTGGCATTCTGTTTCAAGTTTGTCTTACTGGTGCTAAACGCAGGGAATGAGGGAATGATCCACTTCATCACTAGTAATAATCATCCCATTCCCCCAGTCCCATCCATTCCCTAGTAAGCACCAGTAAGTTGTTTTCTCAATGACCAACTTCCGTGATTTCAGAACCAAGACGAATCAATGGAATGGAATATCTGTGATGTGACCACTAAGTCACTAAGAAAAATGCTGGATCTTGGTGTCTTATCTTTCTGTTGGCTGTATTTCCTCCTATTTCTATTTTGACTTCACCCACGTGCTCCATGGTGCTTGCACATTATCTACATATTTATGAAAATAAATAGATAAATAGATAACTATATATATATATGTACACACATACAGATCATATACACTTATGTACATCCAATATGGCCAACATGGCTTTTCACCATCCCATTGTCAGCATACATATATTTGAAAGCAACATAAGTGAATACATATATACATATGCACATATATATATATACATATATGCATATACATATATATATATATACATATATATATGTACATATATATATATTATAATACACATATGATATAAGTACCCATATCCATGTATGGTACCTATGCTAACATTTGGGATATATGGATGGTAAACGTTACCATATATAACATACATGGATCCTATGGGGTATAAGTTTAGTATTTTACGTTTTTTTTGTTTTTATGGCTACAGTATCCCATATGCTCCATGGTGCTGGAATATGAATCCCAACATGCGCCCGAACAAAATGACCCAGTTATGTAGGTAAATATACCAGCACCATGGGTTGCATATGGGTAGTGGAATATCATCCACATAGTGGAATAATACTCATTATTGATCATGGAATAATGATGGAATAATGGGAGCATATGGGTATATTTAATGGAACATCCTAATATTTTCTATGGATCCAAATACTTCAAGACACTCAACTCCCCAAGTCAAAGCCCAAATCGGTTTTTGGCTGGGGCATCGACGAAGGATCGGGCGTTGGCTGGGTCAAAGCATTGTAGGAATCCATAAGTGGTTGGTGGTTTGGAACATTTTTTATTTTCCATAATTTATGGGATAATCCTTCCCATTGACGAACTCATATTTTTAAAATTGGTTTCTTATGGCCTCAAAGCAGGTCTACAGACTTTCCGTATTTGATACTATCGATGGAATTGATCGCTCCTTATGATAAATCCCCCATCACCCGGTCACAGAATTGGTTTACGGAAAAGTTTTGCTGATCACCGATGTTATGTATGTTTTGAATATCTATGAAACGACCATTCCCTAATGGGTATTATCCTAAGTATTATCCTACCTTATATGTGTTTATATATGTTTATATAATATCTACTATCCCAAAATGTTTCATGAATTTACCAACAGCCAAAAACCCGGAAATTCTGCGACCAACGATCAACTCAAGAAACTCAATCATAGTGTAGCTTTCAAACTCAATAATACAAGGTGGTGCCCCTTAGTTAGCTAACTTGGTTTATGACTCCAATAACTAGGGTGCATGGAGGATATAACTATAGTTACTATTGTTTACTTATAACCAACAACCAAAAACCTGACTCAAGCTGTTTCTTTGGATGAGACTTGCCAAAAAATCGGTGCAAGGTACGAACTCGAGCTTGGCAAGAAGAATCCAAAGGCAGATCCCAATGACCTGGGTGACGTGTCAAAAACGTGGATTTATGTAATTGGGGTTAACATGATTTACCCTCTGGTTATTGAACATAGCCATGGCAAATCACCATTTTTATAGGTAAACCATCTATAAATTCCCATTTCAATAGCTTTTTGTATGTTTACCAAAGGGTAACATGATTTAACTACCATAGTATCGCAATCATCTTATACAAGGTAAGGCCCCCAAACGAAATGGCTAAGTTGAGGCACATATTTGCCTTGGTGAACTGGTGGGTTTATTGGGGATTGCAATATCTGAACCCTGGGGTCATTGCAAGGAGATAGATAACTATTGGCAACTTTAACCTGGCTAATCCTATTTCCCCGCCAATATTACAAAAATGTTGGTTTTATGAGATTATAATGAGATTATAAGATGGTTTTCATGTAATGAAGAATCCCTTCCCCCCAATAGCCTTAAAAGTCGAACCCTGGCTTATGAAATCTCATGAATTTGCTCGTCCTTGGTAGAAATCGCGGGTGGATCGGTTGTCCATCCCGAAGACATTTGTTTTTTTCCCCATGAATCATAGCTGCTTGGTGGTGACTGGAACCATGGAATTTTATGACTTTCCATATAGCTCATATATTGGGAATGTCATGATCCCAACTGACGAACTCCATCATTTTCCAGAGGGGTAGATCAACCACCAACCAGTTACTGTAATCATAGCATTTGGGTAGTTAAATAACAACCTAGCAGCTGATGCTTTCCCGGTGTCAACGGTGTCAACCATTCCCATGTATCCACAGCATTTGGGTGGTATTAGAACTATATATAGACTATAGCCAATCAAAAAGTTCAAAAAACCGGCTTTACCACATCTATGTATCATGTAATTGTGATCCTGCTTCTCAACCTCTTGTTTGAACATCAAGAATGAAGAGACACTGTTCATGTTTTAGGCCTATAGTTTTTTTTTCCTGACATGGACAGAGAAATAGCATGAACCACCAAGCGGGTTTGTGCAAAAATGGATACCTTCATCTTATCCAAGTGTGTTTAGAACATCATTATAGTAATCCCCATACAGATAGAATTATATTGGCAATTCTCCAATATATCAGTGGGATTTTACCCACTTCTATCTTTTTCTGGGAATTGGAATCCTTGGTTTGGAACATTTTTTTCCATATATTGGAAATAACAATCCCAACTGACTAATGTTTTTCAGAGGGGTAGGTCAACCACTAACCAGCTATTAAATTCCATGAAAACTCCCATGGTTGATGACCAAAACCATTATAAGACCATTCCCATAGGATCCATGTATGCTATATTTTGTAACATTTACTATCAATATACAGTACCCCAAATGTTAGCATATATACCAGCACCATGGATCCTCTGGGTTATGATACTTGAAGTCCCAATATGTTCCAAATGTATTCAACTGTTGTCCTTGCATATATTGGGAATGTCATCATCCCAACTGACGAACTCCATAATTTTTCAGAGGGCTAGGTCAACCACCAAGCAGTATCACCATTGATCTTCCCATTGGAATGGTTGAACAAATTCGGACGTTTCCATCACCGAAGGGATCTCCACTATGTCCATTCGGTCTATCATTCGGTGATAAAATAGTGGACTATGAGAACCCATATGCAACCCATGGTGCTGGAATATTATTCATCCCAACATTTGCCCAACATAAATCACCCAGTTATGTAGGTAAATATAGCATACATGGAGCATATGGGTAATGGAATATCAACCACATAGTGGAATAATACTCATTATTGATAATGGAATAATCATGGAATAAAATGGAATATTGAATAATTATCATGGAATTATTCCATGATTATTCCATTATTATCACCATGTCCTTTGTTGCTTGAATATTGCCATGCCGCAATGCCCATTGTTGGTTGATAACTTGATGATATTCCCAAAAAAAACATCCTAAAAATGATGATCAAATGATGAAATCCAGTAAAAAATCCATGGAAATCCTATGGTTGGTGAAGTTTTACCATGCTGTTCCCACTGATCCTCCAATGATTCCACGGAATCTCCAGCATTTCGCCAGCTCCAACCGGCGGCAGGTCATCGCTTTCGTCACCGAAGAAGCGCGGCATGCGGCCACGTTGGAGGCGCGTGACGCCTGAAAATGGTGCCCCCAGTGACACTGAATTTTTCGAACATGGTGACTGGAATTGGAGGTGACCGGATTTTCGGAGAAAGCCTAGAGTCTAGTAGAGTTTAATAGAGTTTAGTAGAGTTGAGTGAAGTATGGTATGCTAAAAGTTATTGTTTTAAAAGAATACGGCAGATTCACAAATCAGTGACAAGATGTTGAGAATCCAATGATTCATACAGAATGTGTGGTTCAAATGGTAGGGCCATCCTTTAAAAAAGGAATTGTCTGAGAATGTGGGTATAAAATAGGAATGGAATATTACCCATAGGATCCATGGTGCTGCTATATATGGAACCAACAAACATAACTGGGGGGGCTCACATTGCATACAAAGTCTAGTACCATGTTTTGACCACGGCTCATCTGATATCCCATCAGATGATCATAACATATTCACATCCCGGTGATGATTCCGCCCCGATCAATGGAAGGATGCGTAGCTGGGATGTGTTCGCAAGTGAGTTACAAGGTGTTGCCCCATAGTTTACTAAGTTACTCTCTGGTCATCAAACATGGCTGGAATTGTTTCTATGAACCGAGGTTTTAATGGGAAAATTATCTATAAATGGCGGAATTCCAATTGCCACGTTTGAAAAAAAAGAGGGTATGAGCGAAGTTTACAAACCGTCCAAATGGGATAGATACCTTGGTTGATGGAGGTCATCAACCAACTTCTACCGGCGCAAAGCATCAATGGCTAAGCATGGCTAAGCACCAAGACCACGACCATTCATTGCTCCAGGCGATGTTTTCCCAAGTGTAACATCCATTTGGGATTTGTGTTTTCCCTTCAACTTACCTTCTGGTAATTTGTTACAGTTTGCTATTGAAAATGGCCATAGAAATAGTTGATTTACCAATGAAAATAACTGGTTGGTGGTTGCACACATTTTTTATTTTCCATTTCATATATGGGATGTCACCCTTACCATTGACGAACTCCATCATTTTTCCAGATGGTTATTGCACCACCAGCCAGAATTCAAGAAGATGTCCCCAAGATTCGGTGGGTTTTCCGTTGTGGCTTGCATTTCTTGCCACCAAGGCGGATTTCGAGGTGGAATTGTCTGACCTCAGGTTTGGAGATATGGGATTCTTGTTGAGCTTCCCATTGATGACCCCGAATTTGGACAAAACTGCTACCCTCTGGTAAATTAACATAGCCATGGAAAATCACCATTTTTAATAGGTAAACCATCTATAAATGGGCCATTTTCCATGGCTATGTTAGTTTACCAGAGGGTAATTTATCCATGGCTGGAAAACCACCATGAGAGGTAGATCGTATTTCCAAAACTATTGCGAAATTGCTAGAGGGTATATCCTATTGAACATGGCCCAGTCGAAATCGTGGATTTACCCAGCTATAAATGGTGGATCTTTCCATAGATTTTTTGTAAACATTTACCAGAGGGTAAACCTCCATTTTCCTATGGTTTTCCTATGGTTCTACCACTTTTTAATCTAAACGTTTACCAGAGGCTATTCACTGGTGCCTTTTTTTCAGCAAGGACTTGGATCAATGTCATCATTTTTCAGAGGGCTAGGGTAGGTCAACCACCAACCAGTATTTATTTATAATATATATATATATATATGTGTACGTATAAACGTATACAATATTATACAATAATATACAATAATATACAATATATATATATATACAATCATCCCTTTGCGTTTTTTCGTAGGGAATGTGATGTCCTGAAGCACTGAACTTAGGGATACAGTAAAAAACTTGGACACACCCGTACTCCCATTCATTCTCGCAGAAAATGGTGATATATTGTGATATATTGGTTACTGTAATAGGTGGGGATTCCCAGAACATATCAGAACCGTTATGGCTTTGTCCAAACATGGTACCTCTAAAATCCAATGGTTTCTTAGCACCTGCTCATTAAGAATGCCTATGGTTGGGCATGGCCCATTCTGAAGGATAAAGCTGTATTCCCATTCATGCACAGAGGAACTGGGTGTATTGGTTGAGAGAATCAGAGTATCATGATCAATGCATGACAATGATATTTGTTACCCTCTTGTAACATCATTTATGGATTAATTTTCTGTAAAACTCCATTTCATAGGGGATTTCCATTGCCACGTTTGATTGCCAGAGGGTATTCCAAAGGCACTTATGAGAAAAAACACATCAACCATTTTCAACCCATGAAAATGAGTCGATACTCTCATTTCCAATTGGCGATCAACATGTCTTGGTTTTGCAGGGGTTGGTATACAAATGTCCTGTTTTTTTTGATTTTGAACATCACTTTGAAGTATCTGTTCGAGATTCTACCCTCTGGTAAACTAACATAACTATGATATGGACAATCACCATTTTTCATGGGAAATTTCACATGAAAAATGGTGATGTTCCATAGTTATGTAACAAATTACCAGAGGCTATTCCCCTATTCGTTGGGTGAGGTGAAGAAATAGGACCTTCACCCCATGTTTTGCAAAGATGGATCCGAAAGAAATGGGCAAAGTTCTGTCAGGTGCAAAGTTGCCAATTGACACCATTCTTACTGGTGCTTAGTAGGGAATGGATGGGAATGGGAGAATGGGATGATGATTGATAGTTATTGTGGATCATTCCCTCATTCCCTGCTAAGCACCAGTAAGAAGTATTTCGTTTGTGAATTTTCCAGTAATATATAAGATCGCAACAAGGCGGTGACTCCTACTTATCTAAGTTGGCTTGTAACTAGTATCACTGTTGGTTCAATCTACTTTTATTGAACTAATCCCTTCCCCCCAAAAAAATATTAAAACACTTTGTAGAAAACATGGTTTAGTAGGGGATTTACATTTATCTGGGACCATTTTGGTGGTCTTTTAATATTAGGGAGATGGCATTAGTTAATGAAGGTTACAAAACCGACAAACAGGGGGGGGAGCACATTACTAGAGTCCAAATTATACAGTATTCGGTTCACCCACCTGGTCACAAAATCCGATTACCGTTGTTTTTTTGTGCTGATTGAATCCCATTCTCATTCAAAAAGATATTGGCTACATAACCTTCTCATTTCATTCAAACATGCTAAAAGCCTTAGTGCTGTTGGTTTTCAGTCACCAGTTTTGGCGAAATATGGCTACATCGCCATGTTTTCAGTCAGCAGTTCCCTGAGTTTCTGTGATAAAAACTGATGCCATCTTCAAAAGGGGGGTGGAAACGAAGGTAACCTTGGTCAGGTGGCTCTTTTGGATGGTGAAGCAGCTCTTTTTGTTCTGGGTCAAAAGCTTCAAAACAAGTTGTCAGAGCTGGGTTCCAGGTAGTTATATCATGTTATATCCAGGTGATAGAAAACACTGGAGAATGGAATATAATACCCTCTGGTTATTTACTGGTTGGTGGTTTGAAACATTTTTTATTTTTCCATATATTGGGAATAATCATCCCAACTGACGAACTCCACAATTTTTCAGAGGCGTTGAAACCACCAACCAGTGTTATATCCAATATAGTTAGAACCCATGAATTAGTTATATCCATAAGCCATCATCCATTTAGAATCCAAGTTCTATCATAAGTTCTATCCCAATACCCAGATGCAACCCATGGTGCTGGTATATTTACCTGCATTTGGATGATTTTGGGGGTAAATGTTGATGCATATTCCAGCACCATGGGTTGCATATGGGATATAGTTATAATATGTTATAATATGTTATAGCCCCAATATCCATATGGGTATGGGTCAATACCTATAGATACATTTTTAGTGGGATGAACATCCATTTACCAGCTATTTTGGGGTTCACTAGGTACCAGGGTTTTGACCCATCCCCATATGTTCATTGCCCAAGTTCTGCCGTTTTCCCCTGTCCTTCCTTCAACGTTCGCAGGGCAAAGGTTCGTGACCTCACCCAGAAGCGCATGGAAGCACGTGCGCGATCGCTGATCCAGGTGCGGACGGTCGTAGCGAAAAACATGGCGAAGTGGTTGAAATATGGGGGTTTAGTGTAGAGATGTTCTCAGAGACATTGAAGTACTTAGAATCAGGGATGATGGATATATATATATATATATATTGAAGTACTGTAATAATCTTGACGATATATTTTTATACTATCTAATATTGAAGTAATCATACGTAGCCAAGCGTATGTAGAGATATTGAAGTAAATCGTTTGAGTTAGATGGGTTTACATAGATCAGGTTGGTGGAACCGGGACTTGTAATGTGGGATTAAGGGGATCAACGGAGGATTTAATCAACGCATGGACTTTTAGGTGATGCCTTATCCAGTGTAAGGATTCATGCAAGGAACCCCAGTTAGCCTAGTTATGCCAAGAAAAACCTGTAGTTTAGTGGCTCCTTCCTGCATTTTATGGTGATAGGGAATGGAATTGGGATATTAGCTATAGCCGACAATATTATATGATTTGGGGGTCTGTCCTATATTCTTCAGTTTTTTTTTTCCCAGGTCTTGGTCCAAGATGAAACATTTTTTTTTTTTACCAAGTTTATGATCGATGTAATATCTGTAGTTGGGTTGGTTTTTAAACCAACCTATTAGGGGGGGGTGCTTTTTTGGAAGATTTCAAAGGTTCCAACATGAAATTCCAAAGTTTTGGGGGTCAAAGGGTCAAAGATAGAATCAACACTTGGTACCAACAGAAATGGGTCAATTTGTGGTGACTTGGGGGCAACAGACTATTTGACTATTTGTTCTTATTCCATATAGGATTCTCATGGATTTTCTATTTGAGTCTTTGGAAGATCGAATTTCTGTGGATCCAGTCCTGCGAATTGATCAGTATGAATTAATCCTTGGGCGTTTCGACCAACAGGCAGTGGCAGTAGCTCTTACCCCACTGACCCCATGAAAATGGCGATATTCCAGGGCTATGTCACCGCCATTGCCCACGGCTAGCCGAAATCAGCAGTTTCTTAGGGTCCCCAATGACATCCAATGACTAGGATTAGAGGGCACAGGTACCGGCAGAATCTAGTCCTGCACAGCGCAAATAGCCCAATTTCCCCATGTGGCTTTGATCACGTGAATTGGTGGTCGAAGAGTGTGAATTCAGTGTGAATAGTGCATCTTTATGGATCTTTAGCTCTTGCTGTGGTCATCTCTCCGATTTTGGTTCATGAATATGACCCCCGGGCACATTGATACCTGTCCATCCGAAAATGGTCGCCATTCATGACCAGGGTTGACTTCGATTAAATATGATTAAATAATGTAAGTTTGAGTTATATATGTACTAGCCATACGCCTGCAAAGAAACTGTCTAGACCCTCCAACTACCCACAAAGCAATTGCAAAAGAACTAAGAAATGTAACAATATGGTGTAATATAATATATAATATATATTATATATAATGTTTATGAGGACACTTGGAGGGTCTATGGTAGTCAACCTTTGGATTCTATCTCAATGGTTGGGACCACTGCCAGGACTTTGATGAGAAGCTCGCTGATGCCGCCGCTCAAGTGCAAGAGGCAGATTGGTACTTGCGGCTGCAGTTGAGGTCATAATTTATGGGTATAATATGGTTATCAACACCTATAACTTGGGATATAAGCCGTATAATTCTATAGCTATCTCTAGCTATCTATAGTTATCTATAGTTATCTATAGTTGTATATCAACTCCTTATGTTCCCTGGGGCTTTGCTGCCTTGAACAACCCCGGGAGTGTTGATATTTTGGTGGTCATAGGCCATAGCCTTTTGAAAAGACCATGAATATTGAAACCCATGAGGATGTCAATGTTGTGCCAGTATAATCGATGGTCATTTCAGGAACCGATTGATTGGAGGTACCTACCATATATAAGGCCTATGTAAGGCCTATGTAAGGGAATATCCCATTGATATAAGTCATATTCCAGTTTTGTGGTACAGCCTCGGTGTGTTCTATTGTTTTTCTCTGGAAAAGTCTCATTTTTAACAGTCATCTAACTTCTTTTCTCACTTTTTTACAGGGCTCATCAATCAGGGGTTGCTCAATTGGAGGTTGACCTCAATATGGAAAGTATCGATGCTTAAATCACCACAGATTTGGGGTATGCCATCAGCACAACAGTTATGTGAGATGGTGTCCTAAAATGGTGTACTCCCACAATGAATTTCAATACTCATTCATGGTCTAATTGATAACTTGGATGATTTGGGGTACCATGACTTCGGAAACCTCCATGAGTTATTTCATCCGATTTAAATCAGGGCGTCCACCACCATCACCCTTCACTTTCCTGGCACTTTTCGTTCCACCCGCAGCGTTTCTTTTTTAAAGCCACCGGTGACGCGGCGCGCCTCCCACGGACCCGAATTTATGATGGGCACGGAGCCGTGCGCGACGTTGAAGGCCTTGGTGGAGCACAGTTGGCAAGGCGCGGGGGCGAAAAACAAAGGGGTTACAGCCACTGAAGAAAAGCATGGATGAGGTATATAAATAACTATCGGATACTATTGGTATATCATTACAACATAAGGTATATATGTATTATAACCCACTGAAGATAAGGTTGGTTGTAATGATATATACATATATATATAATTACTATACATAGTGATGGTTAGAATGATATATAGTGTTGGTTATAATGATATATAGTGGTGGTTATCAGTTGTGTACATGTTTGATTGATGATTTTTGTTGGCGTTTGTTGTTCTATTCTATTCTCCTCTGATTCAACATCAGGTGTGTTAGCGGGAGTTAGGCGAATTTTATTAATTTACCCAGAGCAATGCAGACACAATACTTGCTGGTTGGTGGTTTGGAACATGAATTTTATTTTCCCATTCAGTTGGGAATGTCATCATCTCAACTGACGAACTCCATATTTTTTCAGAGGGGTAGGTCAACCACCAACCAGTTTAACATGGCTATGGAAGCCATGGCCCATAGAAACAGATGATGTTCCCAGCTATAAACCTCCATTTAGAATGGATTTTCCAGTTCGCTAATTATGTTAAATAACCAGATGGTCCTGATACTATGTTATTTATCATCCTCCTCGACTCGTCATCCTGAAGAACGCTTGAAGGTGGGGTCCCGAAATGTCACGATGGCAACAGTTACGTTGCCAATTTATTCGTCCCATAAGTAGTAGATTTGCAGTGGTTTATGGTAGATAATGCTAGATATCTTGAATATTGATGAATGTTGTAGTTTCATTGATATATATATATATATAATATACATATATATATATATATGTATCTACAGCTAAGGTGCTTTCTAAGTACAAGAACTATTTATGGTAGATATTTCGAACCAGTTCATGGCATAGGAGTCTATAAATTTCCCAAACATCGGGCCGGCAGCGTTTCGACGATAGCCTCGAGGTCTGGCGCGGTCGACACGTAGAGCCTTGAGAAATGCCTCCTGGTTGATCTTGAGCCACAGGTGGGAATATCTTATCTGGGTAAATGCTGCACCTCACTATAATCATGGGATCATCCCCAAGATAGCCTTATTTCAGCTTAGTGAATTATTATTTACCCAGATCTTATATTCATATAATTTCATGGCAATTTAATGGTGATTGTGACATATTCATGGGAATTTAAGACTATTTAATGGTGATTGTGACCGCGCCGTGTTCTTTCAATGCAAAAAAACAGGTGATAGAAAAAAACTGGAGAATGGACAGAATGGAATATAATACCCTCTGGTTATTTACTGGTTGGTGGTTTGGAACATTTTTTATTTTTCCATATATTGGGAATAATCATCCCAACTGACGAACTCCATAATTTTTTAGAGGGGTAAGTCAACCACCAACCAGTTTAACATAGCCAATAGCTATGGAAGCCATGGCCCATAGCAACAGATGATGTTCCCAGCGAACTAAACCTCCATTTAGAATGGATTTTCCAGTTCGCTATGTTACCCTCTGGTTAACTAACATAGCTATTGAACATGGCCATAGACATAGTGAGTTTTCCCATTAAAAATGGGTGGATCTTTCCATAGTTTTTTGTTAGCCCGTTTACCAGAGGTTAAACCTCCATTAATCACCATTAGATCCCATTAAACCACCATAAAATCCCATTAAATCACCATTAATCACCACCATTTATAGTTGATTATAAAACTATATCCAGTATGACTTCACTGGATGGAATCGCTGGGAATATCCGATTTTTTTCGTAGATCTAAGTCCCAGGTGTGTTTGGCTTCATCCCATAGACCAAATTTGATTATAGCAGTTCATAGATTATAAGGGGGTTGGTCAGCAAATTTTAATGGGGACTATATATATATAGCCAATTTAACTGAGAGCTGAGAGTGCGCAACATACCAATTTTATCAGATTCTGATTCATAGTGGGAGTCGGAGTTCTACTATTTACCCTCCGGCCTCTGGTAAAACAGCACTGTGTTTAATAAGAAAGTCAGATATAGTTGAACCAATTTCATAGCTATATTTTAAATTGCCAGAGGGTAGTTTCTTAGTTTATTGGGGATTTGGGAGTGACTGCTCTTAAACAAGATCACATGTCGCATGCTGGTATTTAACCTGGTATCATTTTGTGTCTTCGACACCATTTCATATTGCATTTTACATGATTCTGTGTCAACCTGGTGCAATCAACCCTCGCAGCGCGTTTCCTTTTCACTTCAATTTGCCGAGCTCAGACTTCAAATCTGTCTTGGCCGGTAGATGGTATCGCCAAACAAAGGCATGCACAAAGTATGTATGTTGAGTGCAGTAGAACATGACGTTAGCGTAGCATAAAAACCATCCAAATGACGAGATCCACACCGCGCCACGGTTTCTTCAAGGCGGGTCCCCCGTTGATGATCCAACGATGAACTGTACACCCGAGTTAACCTAGGTGTAAACCAACTTAACCCAATCTACTGTAACCTATTTCATATTTGGATGATATATACGTACACTGTAGAGGTTGAGGACCCCTAGCCGGAATTTTATGAAGGAAAGTACGGAAATATAAAGAATATTCTTTCAGGAACCGTTTTTCATGACTCACCGTTGCTACTTGCGGTTCAACCGCAAGTGTTTTGATTAGATAGCAGTTTTTGGTGGTCAAATGTCATGTTAAATCACAATTCTTGTGGTGGTTAAACCTTGTGAAATCCCTCATCTTGCTGCTATAGACTGCTAGACTCCCAATCTTTCACGCTTGATCTCCAAATCCCCAGGTGTGAAATCCTCATTCCTAGTGGTTAAATCAGTTAAATCCCCATGTGTTGGACATGTTTAAGGCCCCATGTTTGCTGCTTTTTGGACATGTTGGATGGTGAAAAATCCCCCATTCCCATAGGATCCATGGTGCTGCTGTATATGGTGCTCCATGGATCCCATCAATATACCAGCACCATGGATCCGCCATGGGACTCTGCTGGTGAACTTGGCGACCTTCGGACCGCCACGGCACTCGGCGACACGGCTTCGCGAAACGAGGCCCCGCAGTTCGCGTGCGAGTCGATGTGGGCCGCGGACTCGTTGATTGGCCGCTGGGCCGTGGTCGAGGTGATCCTGAGGCCGTGGGAGGCAAAGGATTCGAAAGGTTGGGGGCCATAGGGAGAATTATAGCAACCTTAAATGGTTAATGATGGTTACTAATGGTTATATAATGAGGATCAAACTAATTCCATCCACTGGTTCATCATGGTTATTATTAGGATCAAACTAATTCCATCCACTGGTTCATCATTTTCCCCAAATAATGGTTAAATAATGGTTAAATAATGGTTAAATAATGGTTAAATAATGGTTAAAATGGGTTAATCTATGGTTAATGATGGTTAATAACCCACCCATTTAGCCAATCTATGGTTAATAATGGTTACTAACTGTTAAAATTGGTTGATAATTGGAATATTGTGGTTAGAACAATGCCATAAACTAGCCATGACTGGGAATGGTAACCATACCACCTATAAAAATGGTGATGACTGGGGGATGGTTTATGAAATTGTTTCCACCACATTAAGCATTTTAAAGGGGATGATCACTGATTATCACAGTTCTTACGGGGAATCCCGTTCTTAACCAGCAGGTATTTCATGGAATGACGGGGATTTTGAACACTGCTCATCAAGTGGGTGACCTGAATGGTTCCCTTCTGGTAAAGCCCAACTTTGTGGGATTCTGTGGGAACGTCAGAAACACAGGAAGTCGGTAGCCCTAGGGTGTGATGGTGGGTATGGAGAGCCAAGAAATGCATGAAGGTAGATGGATTACTATTATGTATAATTACACTAACAATTATATTATATATATATATGTATCATATACAGTATATGGATAGATAGATTAGATTAGATTAGATTAGATTAGAATAGAATAGATTAGATAGATAGATAGATAGATAGATAGATAGATAGATAGTTCAATGATTCTTTGACGAAGCTTCTTGTTCAGAATGGCACGCCCTGCAAAACATGTCGTTGTTCAGGCCTTGTGTTTGGTCATTCACAGACCATGGCTGTTTCTGCGAGTGTGAGCAACGGGTTTTGCATCGCGAATGCCATGGTGGTAGCCTGAAGACGCATAGCAAACCCTCCAACAAAAGATTCAAAACCTTCCATTTACATACGATTAACCTCCTTTCGGAAAGGCCTCGAAACAGGAAAACAAATCCGGAACGTCACTTCTGAAACTAGAAACAAATCGGTTCAGACGTAGTTTTTGTATATTTGTGTTTGGCGGAAAGACACAGTTTTTACGCGTCTTTAGCAGAGTTTGGGCTCAACATGCAATTTTTGCACGTGCTTGGCACAGATTTTGGCACAGTTTGGGCTTAAAACCTTCCATTTTCATAGGTTGTAGCATCCTTTCAGAGAAAACTCGAAAAACAAAAAGTCCCGAACGCCCTTTCTGAAACTCTATACAGATGGTTTGCAAAACATGCAGTTTTTGCACATGTTGGGCGGGAAGGAACTCTTTAAAAAATGGGGTTTCAGAAGAAAGAACTGTTTTGGGCACAGTTTGGGTGTATTTCTTTCCATTTTCATAGACCATAAACTGTAGCCCGCTGTTGTTGTTGTTGTTGGTGGTGGTGGTGGTGGTGGTGGTGTTGCTGTTGTTGTCATAGCTCTTCTTCCCGAACGCGCTCCCCCTTCCTCCGGCGTCGGCTGATACAATCCATGGAACTCACCCGAAACTGCCGAGGAGAACTGTTGAACCACCCTGGACTGTGGGAGCATCATTTAGGGGCTGAGATGATGTCTCGCGCTGCTCGGTCCTGGTTTTGGGTCGGATTTTTTGCGAAGTGATTTTGTGTGGCTGGAGAACAGCCCTGCCAGAGCTTTTTTTGGACATCTGATATAGGCTGACAAAAATCATTGATTCAGTTTGAAATCAAATAATCATTTGATATTGCTGGGAAGTGGATCCTTGATCGGTTCAGCTGAACTCATTTTGCAGAGTTCTTTGTGAATCCCCAAGTCTATCGTGGCAAAGTGACTCTCGACGGATTGGTTGAAGAAAAACGTCCATGAAACTGTTGTGTTTACTGTACATGTTTTTTACCCTGAAATCATCTCAAAGTGTATAGGTTTATTGGGTTTCAAACCTGGATTTTCACCGATTTTCCATGGAATTTCCCAAGAAAACCCAAGATTTTTCTCATGAGAAGGACCCCATGTCTTCATATTTCTTCCCATAGTGCCAGGCTTATGCCATGCCACCGGACGTCGGTTACAGAGAGAGGACCCCAGCTCTTCCTGCCCGTGTTCCCGTCGAGGCGTGGAATGGAGCTTTCCATAGTCATGGAGGTCCCCAAAGAGCTGGAAAATCCGGAAATAACATGGACACCTCCATATAGGCTTTAGGATTTAATGGGATTATATGGGATTTGATGGCATTTCATCGGAACAAACATAGGAATGATCATGATATGATGTTAGAATGGGATTTTAATATATTTTAATGGGATTATGCTGGGATAATGTTTGAATACGTAGCCTGTGGTAAAAAAAAACAGTGACAGTTTGCTATGGTATCGATGGCCCATGTAGTTGATGTACCCATTAAAGATAGTATATTCCATAGCTATGTTAAATAACCAGAGGGTATGTTTGATGTTGTTTCTTTTTCTCGAAAAGGGAGGCTATTTGAGAATAGTCTTACAACTGCTTGGTGGTTTGAACATGTTTGAACCATGAATTTATTTGTCCATTCAGTTGGGAATTTCATCATCCCAACTGACTTTCACTCCATCATTTTCCCGAGGAGTTGGTCTACCACCAACCAGACAATGTCAATTTACAGCGATAGTAAACCACCCATCCCCGTACAAGAAATGGGAGGTATAATCCATCGTTAAATATGGGTGGCTTGGCATGGCATTGCGTTACATTACAGTAGTTACACGATGTTACACGGGCAAAAACTTTTTCGGCATGTAAACTTCGATGATATACACCAATGTTTCAGAGATGCTGAACTTTATTAGAAACGATCAGCAGCAATGGGTGTTGACAGACAAAGAACAAGTCCACTCAGACAGAGAATTTACATGGAATGTATGATTTTTTTGCCATGACTGGCTTGTGTTGATTTTTTGTAATTACCGTCTGATAAACTAAGATAACTATGGAAAATCACCATCTTTAATAGGTAAATCAACTCTAAATGACAATTTTCAATAGCTATGTTAGTCATAACCAGAGGGATCCAGAGGGTAATTCCTCTGCCCGTCCACCTGCAACGCTTACCGAGGTGGTCTGTTTGCTAGTCATGCGCTGGGTTTATACTTTGCCATGTGCTTTTTGATATCCCCAGTAAAACCAAGAGTCAACTCAGAGTCAACTCATAAATCAACTATAAAAATTTCATAAATCAACTATAAATCAGCTCTCATAAATAGACTTAGCTCAACCATAAATCAGCAACCCCAACCCCCATGAAATCCCCATGAAAATCCATTGGTTAGATCGCCATCGCCAGGCGCCAGCCCAGGTGCCGTCGCCGGCTGGCGTGGGCATCGTAACGTTGCTGGGTGACCTAACCCAGTGATTTTTGTGAAGAAAACGCCCCTACAAAACGCCCATTAAAACCAGGGTGCACTAACCCTACTTACAGTACTTTTTCTTGGGATGAACCACCAAGTATCTCGACATGTTTCGATCTAAACTTGCAGATACACATGATGTGTAGAATAGTTACTGTATGCTGAATGACTTAGTAAACTCGCGACGTTTTTGTTTGTGAATGGATTCAGTTTCAGCCATGTTCAAGGTCATGTTTGTGAAAACTAGTGTATATCTCAATTAGCATGAGCTTGAACATGATGGTTCATTCTTTGGGGCATCCATCAAACTCAACCGCGATTCAGGCTGGTGAATTATGTGTGTAATGGTACGGTCAGAATAGGGACATGGATTGAAACGTGTATTTAAGTACCGTAACATTCTCTGGATAGGCATAGCTATTGAAAACTGCCATAGAAAGTTCGTTGATTTACCCAAAATGGTGGATCTCTCAATAGCTAAACTAAACTAACTGTGGATGGTTGCGAAATCCTGCACCATCTTGGATGGTTGCAACCTGCAGCGCAGGATTTCGCGCCCATCCATTGTATTGGATGGTTGTGATCAAATTCAATCGTTTGATGCTTAAGATACCCAAAATAGCTATTGAAACGGTGATTTACCCATTAAAGATGGTGATTTATTGCTGTTTAGTGGGACTTCATAGTGATTTAATGGATTATGAATGGGATATACCCTCTGGTTATGTCAAAATAGCTATTGAACATGGCCCATTTACAGTTGATTTACCCATCAAAGATGGTGATTTTTCATAGCTACGTTGGTTTACCAGAGGGTAGGACATACAAAAATTGTCTGGTTCAGCATGGAGACATGACCCAGAATTCTTTCCCTTCACCTCGTTGACATTGTCCAAAAAAGTGTAAAATGTGAGGCCCCCAAGATAGCTAAGTTGGTTTAGAACTCCAATAACTATGGTTTATGGTACTTATAACTATAGTTACTGGGGCTTTTGTTAACCAACAAACATAACTGGGGGGGCTCACATTGTAAAAATGATAAGCTAAGCCACAGATGCCGATGGGAAGGGAAACTGCCCTAAAATTTCAGATTTGGGGTTCTTTACAATTTGCCTAGATAAATTGCAATCCATGTAACATTGAATACCCCCCCAAAAAGCCCTGGTTTAGTACTGGCTTGATTTTTTTGGGGGGCGCATATGATATTGGCATGTATTGGCATATATTGGCATTGGCTACGTGTCCTAAAGAATATCCTGGAATTGGATAAACATGTTCCTTAAACCAACACACTGAATAGCAATTCTATTTGTTTGAATTTTTTTTTCCATCACGTTTGATGATGGAATCCCCACGTTGGTACTTAAATCCACCATTTAAACCCTTTCAAGATGTTTAACATTGGCATTCGCGAAAAAAACGCACATGTCATGATTGTTGAATCATGTTCAACCCATTTAAACCCTATTTTTTGGTTCCCAATGGGTGGTCAAAAGCATGGTGCTCTAGCCCCAAAGAGAACTGGGATTGGTGATGGTTGTTTATCCCCCAAACGATGGAAAACCATAGACCTTGATCCTTCCCCAAATCGGTGATAATTGTCGATTATTTTCATGGAGTTTTGATCAGTGGTTTTAAACTGAGTATCTCCCAGCAGGGATGTAAAGTGTCGAGTTAAAATAGACTTCATTATTATTATTATTGTTATTATTATCATTATTATTAATTATTATTATATATTATTATATATATATATTATTATATATTATTATATACCATTATATATTATTATATATTATTATATATTATTATATATTATTATATGTTATTATATACCATTATATATTATTATATATTATTATATGTTATTATATATTTTTATTACAGTATTATTATTACGTCTGTATCAAATCACCATTAAATAGCCATTCTACCTCCATCATTGCCATCGTGTATGCATGTAATATGTGTTGGTCAATTCCATCATGATTCTGCAATTCTCGTGCATTTTGTACACATTTCCTGATGGCTAGAACATGTCAAACCCTTTTGTTTGTGGTCCAGAATGGGCATGGACGGTATGGATCAAAACCATGGTGCAATGTAGTTGTTTTTTTTTCTCAATTGTTAATTCCACATGTGCTCCCTACATCCCAATGTTTCATTGTCCGAAGCCTGGCTCCAAAGATTCTGAAGTAAATCATAATCCTACTAAATCTGTGTATATATATATATTATATATATACATATCCATAATAATCCATGTATCCACCAAAAAATCACGGATCCCAATGCTCATGGATTTAGATTCCCAATGTTTTTTCCGTGCTTTTTCCCTTTTTTGGAACCCATAATGTTCCCATCATTTTCCCATGATTTTTACTCTTTTCCAGAAGCCAGGTGCGTCGCGAGGAACGATTGGGTGCCGAGTCTCTGAGTACACAGAGCGTCTCGGAGGGTACCAAAAAAGCTGGGTTTGTTTGGGAATTATTACTAGCCATAAGAAGGATAACTTAATAACGTGGCTAGTAATCTGGTGGTTATCAAGATTTATCAAGTATCCAGTATCCAAATGGCTTGTGATACTATAGCTAGTAATACTTGATAGTCCATTAACCATCCAGTATACGTGGGAATATGATGGAATATGATGGAATATGATGGAATATGATGGAATATGATGGAATATGATGGAATATGTAGGTTTTTTAACTCATTATCCAAGGAAAATGGATGACCACGACTTAGTATTGTTGCGCAACCATGGTGACGACCAAATGGGGTCCTCTATGGCCATCGACATCAGGAGATCTCAGGTACCTTTCTACTGGAAGTACTGTACCATACTTGGTGGTTCATCCCACTTAGTAAGTGGGTTATAACCCTGGTTTCAAATGGGATAAGTAGGGTTAATCCACTCAAAAAAGTGGAGTTATAACCCACTTACTAACTGGGATAAACCACCAAGTACAGAATCATATTTTGGAGATACACTCCCCTGATTTTTTTAGCCCTGAAATTTAGACCTTATTAATATGGTCAGTACCTTCAATTTAGGTTCTTGAAATGGCCACTGATTGGTTAACTAGGGTTTATTGTGGATATAATTCTGAATTATAGTATTCATATAGGATTAGTATATAATTCAATGATAACGAGTTAATGGGCACAGATGGAATTCAGATTTAATCACAGAAGTTCTCTAACTTCACCAGAAGTGCAGACTCAATCAGAAAAAAGGCGTTGGAAGAGATGGGAAGAGGTGTTCTTTCTTATCAGAAACCATTGGGAACTCCAACCAAAATGGTGAGTTGATCAAGACGGAGGAGCAGGAAAGTCTGTTTTTTTTTTTTTTCCGCTTGTTAGCAAAATGAAGCACCGAAACAGTGAGAAACTGAAAAGCGTACCTTAGTTTGGTCCAGTATAAATCATTGTAGCTCATTTTTTGACCCTGAAACGAAAGCATAGAGTGCACGTCAGCGAAAAAAATGGGTAGTGTAGCAACCCACGAGGATCAACACCACCATGGAGTTCCAATTGCAAAGTCCTCAAGATGAAGTGCTTAGTACTAGAATGTACTAGACATACTGTGACCCTGAATGATGGTGATATGCTAATGTTTCCAGTTTGTATTTTTATTTTGTTTATGAAACTTGGTGGACAAGCAGCCCATCTTGTTTAGTTGCTCTTGATCTTAGCAGAGATTTTGAGGTGCAAACCTCAAAACCTAAATCTAAAGCCTTTTAGTGGAAACAGCCAAACATACCAAAACCTGAAACCACATGGACAATTAAGTGAACTCGATGGTTTCAGGATGGAGATGTCAACCACATTATTGTTGGTTATGTATATATAATATATCCAAGTAGATCCCAATGAAACAACGGGGTATAAGCATAGCCAGTTTTGCCCACCAGAAACATCAGAAAACCAATTCGTTTGAGGATCCTTCATTTGTTTGAATCATATGTCACATCCTGCGTTTTCTGATTCACATTCCACACAAACCATCAGATATATCATAACATCACAAGATCCATATTATGGCCTTTTGGGGGTTTCCATACATGGGGTACCCAAAAAATAGATGGTTTATTTCATGGAAAATCCCAACCTAACATGGATGAAAACGGGGGGGTACCCCTATGACTTAGGAACCCCCCCATATAGAGCCAACAGTCTACTCACGTACGACGTAGCGTGTCATATGTGTCATGCACGTTTTTCACGGGCGCTTTGATGGAGGTTCTGAGATCTCAGAGTCAGATTGGACCATTCTGGCCGAAGACGCCGAAATGGCGGAAATTGAGATGGCCTGAGGCGTGGCCAAAATGGGGAGATGGACCATTTTGGAGGTGTCAAAAACAGCCCGAAACATTGAAACAAGTGCTGAAATACACTGTCAAAGCCATTTCAATATCATGAGCAAAATAACCTAAATGCTATATATATTATATATATATATATATATTATATATATTATATATATATTATATATATATATTATATATATATTATATATGTATATATCTGGGATAAATTATATATCTGGGATAATAGTCATGCTTTTCATGACTATGCCAATATACCAAACTTCGGGGAAGCTTGTGGGATTTCATCCAACATTGGTTTATGGGAAAATCTACAGGGAACCATAGATGGTCCTATTGCACACATATTTGGGGATAATGGGGATTATCCTGGGGTTAATGGGGATTATCCCATGTATAGATTTCAAATATCAATGAGGATATCAATAATCTATCAATAGATCTGGGTAAATTTCATCACGACCGCACCCTGTTCTCCCGAACCCTGGTTCATCATGGTTTATGAATAAGGGAAATCTTCCCCTTTTATGGCCCAACAATTCAGGTTAGTGAAATATGATAATTTACCCAGAAATATGGGGGTTTTCCTGTAAATTTTCCCTTCTAATCCATTGAGACTAGAGAACCAAAGCCAACTAGAAATCAGGTGCTTTCAATCCTCTGCCGACACCCTGACCTCTGCAGTATTTCAACTGAACCATTGGTCTCCATAGAAAACAAAGATCCATGGACATCCTTTGTAGCCAAAGTTGGTTTAGAACCAATGTATACCAATGCGACCAGTGTTTGTGATAGAGATATCGAACAACTTGATGCAGTGGAACCAGAGGTACATGACTGGGGGGGGCTACTAGACCATGCAAGCTGGAAGTCTTAAACACCTGCTTTACTGATAGTTGATACCATTGTAATACCATTGTTACTTGAAACTTATGGCTAGCCGTACCCTCCAAGTACCCATGTAAATGGGCAAAGGGACTAGACTATGACTACGGGAGGGTCTAGGTCTAGGTATTTTGGGGATTCCCCCTATAAGGTTTCAAAAAACAAAAGTGGGTTTATTATAATTATTGATCTGAGGTTGAGATTCTCTATGATATTCTATATCCCTAGCCTACAAGCCTACAAGTAGCACATTATCTTCTCATTGTTTTGGAGGCCAATTGGTACTGTAATTCACTCCGCTTCAGCGTTTCATCGGTTCGCGACCGATCTTGCGGCGCCTTTTCGTGCCGTGGTGGATTTCAAGGTGCGGTGTCCGAAGTGAAAAGGAAAGTGGGAAGCCCACCCTATGTGAGCCAGTTGTTCAATTCTTCACCATGAGCCAGACTGTTCCAAAGTGGAAAAAGAATGAAAAAGAATGAAACAGATGTCAACAGACCTGTACTGTACCTGTCATTCTCCTGGTTTTGAGACATGTGACCCATCAGAACTGGTGACATTTTATCATAAACTCTGTTTGTTCGGGATGGCATTAGTTACCCCCTGGTAAACGTTTACAGAACTATTGTTTCAATCACCACTTAAAAAAGAGGTAAATCAAGTATAGCTGGGCCATTTTCATCCATTTTCCATAGCTATGTTAAGTTACCAGAGGGTAAAATGCTGATGTCATGAAAAAATATGCAGCCATCCTGGATCTGCAGGAGCTCATGCAGGTTGGGCTTCCCAGACTTCCCTCGTTTCCAGCCAGGGCGCCACAAAAGCTGCGCTAGCCCCTGGCCAGCCGCCCGCACCTAGACGGACCTAGACGGACCTTCACGTTTGAGCAAAATGAATATCCACAGATCCAGAAGATTCCAGAAGTTTTTTTTGTTGGACGAGTTGAATTCGGAAACTGATTGATCACTGGCATTTTTGTTTCGAATAACCATTTGGACCAGGCACTTTTTTTGTGTGTTGATCTTTGTTGAGGGTCCATCAGGGTGTCCAACCGGGGTGTTTCAATATGGTCGACCCTCGATCCTGACAACGGCGATGGAAACCGGGCGACCGTCGTGTAGATAGGATGACGGGGAGGCGCGAACAGTGAAAAAAAAAGTGGGCCCTAAATGGACGGTGGCACCAATTGGTAGATGGTTTATCCATGTTTATCCCATTCTAATCACATTCTACAAGGTGGTGCCCCGGTTCGATAGCTAAGTTGGTTTATAACTCCAATAACTATGGTTTTTGTTGGTGATATATCTATAGTTAATGGGATTATAAACCAACTTATAACTGGGGGGCACCACCTTGTAATCACATTATTTGCAGATGTTCATAATTTCCAATAGTTACCAACTGGTGCAGGATGCCTCGTCCATCATGAAAACGGTGTTCTCACCATTGAATGCAATTGACCCCCGTCCCCAACACCAAAATTGACAAAATACCCGCGATTTTGGCGACCTGTATGAGACCGGGGTTTCAACAAAGAGGTAGTCAAGTCAACTATATTACTAAACTAGCCAGGGTTTAATATATTCTGGTTGGTGGTTTCAAACATTTTTTATGTTCCACAATAGATGGGATAACCCTTCCCATTGACGAACTCCATCATTTTTCAAGATGGTGAAATTGCACCACCAACCAGTATTCAAAGATTTCCTACAATGGTGGATCCCCAAGCCACCATGTGTCGCCATAGGTTTTTACAATATGGTCCAATGTACGATGACATCGTAGGGGGTATGTGATGTTCGGCGATTTTGGGCTTCCCACTGGACGGCTGGAAATCGATGAATCATAGCCCTTGGATCCCCCTGGTAAACGCCGACGTGGTTGGAAAATAACCTATTTTCATGAAGGTTTATAGCTGGGAACATCATCAATGGTGGCTTTTCCAGCTTCTGATAACCGTTTAGGGTAGATCGTCTATGATATGTTCTTCACTGGGGAAGTGTGCACGGTTGTTTTCTTGGAGGCTTCATCCAGTCACCGGGGTACACTGGTATACACCATTTCGTAAACCTCTATTGTGAATGGTTTAGGGTTTAAAACAACAATATATATATAAACCATTTCAAGATGCTTTGGGAGATGTGATCTCGCACATTTCAAGGTAAGTAACTTTATTGATGTTTCATTTCCCAGCTGTGCACAAGCGGGGCAGATGAGATCCCAGCGGGACAGATTTCAGGTCTGACAGTTCTATTAATTTTCATGATTCTTTTTCGGGGAATAGGGTTGCCAATATAAATATAAATCAATGGCCATTCCAGGAACCCAAATTGGAGGTACCTACCATATATAAGGCCTATGTAAGGAGATATACCCCCAAAATATGGCCTTATATGGTACTAACGTACATCCATTTGAGGATCCTGGAGATCTCCCGTTGAATATCAACTTTACCAGACCTCCACATGAACTGCCATGGGTGCTGCTACAACACCCAACAAACAGAAACAGAAGGAAAACATGAAAAAAACAGCGAAATACAATGAAATACCATGGATTTTACCAAGAAGAAGTCCATAAAATGAGCCAAGAAGTGTTGATGAAAGATATCATTAGATATCCACAAAACATAACCTAAGCCTAATATAATACTGGTTGGTGGTTTGGAACATGACTTTTATTTTTCTATATATTGGGAGTGTCATCATCCCAACTGACTATATAATATTTTTCAGAGGGGTTGAAACCACCAACCAGAATATGATGACCCAATCCAGCTTTCCTGCGCGCCACAGGTCATTGACAGAGCTATTCTGAACATTGGACCTGAGAATCCTAAGGCGTTCATCTGAGGGGGTTTCACCGGTGTTCCATTAAAGATACCACAAGTTGATTGGAGAAACCTATGCACCAACTCATGGTATCTTAGAATCTTTAATGGAACTAATTAAGTTGGTTATCTTCAATGGAACTAACCATTAGTTGGGAGTTTTACCAGCTGGTTATTGGAGATTATGAACTAACCTTTTTTTCATAGGGACACCTAGGACACCTAGTATGATGAGATGGGATTGGCGCCTTTTCTTATGGCTCAAGTGATGAGAACATGGCTCAAGAACATTGGTATAACACGCCAAAGTGATGATAGAAACATTAATATAGAAAAATAGTCCATTAATATTAATATAGAACTATAGATTTATATTGAGTCTATTAATTGATATACGAGTCAAACAAAAAATGAACGAATGCGTTTCTATCTTTTGAGGAGTTCTCATACGGTATGGAGGTGTCCCAAAATCGGGGCTACCCCCAACTCGTCCATTAGAAACAATCCAAATTTGGGCCTTTTTTTTTCCATTGAAAAAAACGTCCATATTGTGGATATCTGGATATATAATTCTATGTGCCCCCCCAAAAAAAGTCGATATATATAATTCGATTGTGGATATATGAATATATGATATACAATCGCTCAATTTTTTTATCCACTAGAATTATATATTGACTTTAGTAGCCGCCAACATGTGAGTTATGGTGATTTACCCAGGGTATAGCAAGCCCAAAGAAGGAGAGAGATGTGCCGATGTGCCACTATATTACTATATATATATATGATATATATATATATTACTTTGGCAACATTTTGTGTTTCTATCTTTTTGGGGGTTACTGTACTACATTGTTATTAAATTTGATATACACATTATCTGTAATCATATGTAATATATATATATATACACACCATCTATAGATTATATATATATATATCATAATACATATCCAAATCCAGGAAATCTCAAACTTTCATTGGACGTTCCATGTGTCCACCTGGCGTGAAAAAGCAACTGGTGGTTTCTCTATAAACCTAATATATCATATAATAATATATCTTGATTTGCTGAAGATGTCTTTGTTTAAAGGTTCCCAATGAGAAATCCACTGCTTGTGGAATCTTTACATGTTATTTTATATGTGTGTTTTCTTTAAATTTCCGGGAAGCAAATCCAAATATGATGTAATCATCGATGTTCCAATGTGTGATAACATATTCTGGGAAATCAACAGCAAAAACACATATATATATATAAACACCACTAAACCTCCGTGTTTGATTCTCGCAACACCTTTTTGCTGCTTGAACCATGTGATGCCCCCGAAAAAGTTTGCGCTTTTGTAGGTTAAACTTAGCTAAATCCGGATGTTGGCTGGTTAAAGACCCATTTCCAGGAACAATTTCACCCACAACCAACGTTGGACCCAACATGATGGCTGTGCAAACTCCCATTTTTGGAGCATCCTCCTACTTGATTTTTAGCCTCTATACAGAACTCGAGACCTCCCAATTCTTAAGTGGAGGGGTTCATGAAAGTTTCATGTGTGCGGTATTTCCATCGGAATTGTAAAATTCCGCACCTTGGAGTATTTCAATATGGTAAAGATCAAAATTCCGCAAAACTGACGCCGTGCCGAGAGCCTCGGCACCAGGTGATCAAGCGCGCGAAGGAGTTGTTGTCTCCCGATGCTCGGAAACCCGGATTGGATGCCAATTTTTGTTGGGGGATAGGTGGGGGATATCCCGCCGGGAGAAATCAGTTGGGAATCCCGACCACTAACCCAAAGCACAGACCCAAACTGTTGTTGAAAAAGACTACTGCAGATTGCGGAGTATTGTAAGTTATTGATATTTCTAGATTTATTCCTGGTTGATATCCCCATATCGATTCTGAATAAAAAATCATCACGGATCTATTGGAAGATTTTGTTTAACCAAAATTGCCAATTTTTTTCAGGTTGCTGAATTCAAATAGGGTGCTCCCAAAAAAAACAGCGGTTTATCATCAGTTTCCCATGGAATTGTGGTTCTTTGGGGGTGGTATATGCCATCGTCAGAGAAACCCATTGATCGCAATGCTGGGTGTGGTTTATCATCACCCCAATGATAAAAATTGCTAAAACTGGTGGCTAAATTCAGTTTTCAGAGAAACCTGATGTTTTCATATGGCTGGCTATACATATATATATATATAATTATATACAGCTCTATGGATCCAAGTACCTTCTTAGGAAGTATTTGGGGTATGATTTAGGGGTTAAGGACCTTGTCAGACAGTGCTTGGATATATATCCCCATGATACCATGACATTCCCATTGTGAATTATGTTATATAATTGATTGCAGGTCATTCTGAAAAAGGTAAGGTCAGCCGCACAAAATCATATTGTTGTTTGCAAGATATATAGCCTATAGCCCATATTGTTCCATTATTATTTCATCTACTTATGATGATTATGCGTTCTAAAGATTGGTTATTACGTTATTATCCTGATTACATCTTATTACTATTTCATAGTTTTGTATGTTCAGTATTTCTTATTTGAATGATTTGCATATCATAGAGTTTATATACCCCTGACTTTCCAACCACAAGGTTTAACGTTGTGGTTAGTAACCCCACAGTTCAACATGCTGGAGGAAGGTCATGGCTTCAACCCTTCAACTCGCCAGGCCCACAGCACGCTCTTCGCCCTGCAAGCGGAGCACACCGCGGATCAGCTACGCGCCGAGCTGGCCGTGGTGTGACGCCAAGTGGGGTGGGGGTTGGGATGGGATGTAGGTCTGGCTTTGGGTCAACATGAAAGACGGGGACCACAGACTTTAGTAATTCTTTAGTACCATCTGGTTATTTAACATAGCCATGGAAAATCCCTTATAAATGGAGGTTCTAATGAGAAAATCATCTATAAATAGGCCATTTTCCATGGCTATGTTAAATAACCAGAGGGTATATGTTTGATAGTCACATATATTCACCATGTAATTATTGTACCAAATTTTGAGCCATAGCCATATATATATATACACACCCTATTTCATCCCATATATCAGTGGTGATATTCCATATATAAGGGGGCATGTGTCCATGGAAATTCTGGATTTTACTGCGAAACATGAGGATGTTATCATGTAACAATATGGCGTTTACCATAGATTTTACCGTGAATTTCTGGGTGTGTCACCATGGGGTAGTCACCTCTATACCGGCCTATGGCTTCTATGGGTAGGGAAGCTGATGATTTGATGCATTGGATTTTATAGTGAAAAAAACAATTATAGTCCATATAACTGGTGATATGTCCATACCCATATACTCCATGTATGGTATATTTACCTACATAACTGGGTGATTTTGTTCGGGCAAATGTTGGTAAATATTCCATACATGGAGCCTATGGGATATATAGCTGGCATTAATACGTCATGGATTTTCGCCACTTCGTGAGATGCAAAATTTAAGAGAAAGGGATCGGATGGTGGATGGTTGGGGTGATGTTGATGGTTTCATTGCGGTTTCTGCCAGGATCCAAGGAACGAACATGATCTGAAGATGTTTTTAAGCAAGAAATTCCATGGTGATATTCAGTAGGTTGCTTCATCATCCATGAATGATCCAAAATGATGATCCACTAAAAGCTGGCTTGTAGGCAAATTGCAGTTACCCTCTGGTAATTTGTCACACAACTATGGAAAATGACCATAGAAATAGTGAATTGTCCCATGAAAAATGGTGGATCTTTCCATAGTTTTTTGTAAACGTTTACCAGAGGGTATCAACTATGACAGAATTACCAGGTAGGTAAGGCCCATTGTTATGGTGCTAAACACTGGGAGATCATGAGGAGATATCGGCGATACACTGGAGATGTACAGCGGGATGTTTTTTTTGTTCACACATGATATGATATCTGGAGAAAAAGACAAGACACTGGCCGAGGACACTAGAAATGATGTTTTATGGTCTGCAACGTTTGAAGGGTCCCAAAACCGGAGTTGTCATTCTTATTTGATATTGTAGTCACAATCACATCAATTAAGTGTAAAAGTTTGTTTTTGCACGTGCCATAATTTTGACCACATTCACATCGTTCAGCTGTCATGTTATTCTTCCCGGCAAAACCATGAAAACAAATGTGGCTATGTTCACACGCCAAGTTCCTTATATAATTGTCACTATTTTCACAAACCCATGTGGTCGGGGTCCCAAATAATATATATATATATACCCATAGGATCCATGTATGCTATATATAGAATGTTAGCATATATACCATACATGGATCCTATGGGATATATATATATATATAATACATATGATACATATAGTGCATGATACTTCCAATTATAAATCTTACAAAACCGGCTTTTTTACGTATTCCGAAGGGCGGGGAGGTTAGCCAAGTCCTGGGCGCGCCAAATTTTCCGATTTTTTTTTATCAACCACGAAGAGGGACCGTCACGACGTTCATCGAAGCAGGGAAGGCGACCATTTTTCAATCCATCACTCATTTTGATAGGAAAATCACCATTTTTAATAGATAAACCATCTATTTCTATGGGCCATGGCTTCCATAGCTATGTTAGTTTACCAGAGGGTATATATATAAATATATAAATATGTATATGGATTCAGGATGGTAACCCTCAGTTATAAGCTGGTTAATCCCCATAACTAGTTCAATATAAGCCCATAAACCAAAGAGTTATTGGAGTTAGGAGATATGAAGTAACTTTGCTAAGCAACTGGGGCACCACAAGGTTAGCAAGAACACCATACAAAATGAATCATACCCCCCCCATGTGGCTCCCATTCATGAACAAGTCCAACATCCTATAAACTGACTATAGTTACAATTATGATACGGGTTAGTGGTTTGGAACATGACTTTGGCTAATAATGGTTAATAATGGTTAATAATTGGAATAACAATATATCTGGTTGGTGGTTTGGAACATGAATTTTATTTTCCCATTCAGTTGGGGATTTTCATCCTCCCAACTGACGAACTCCATCATTTTTCAGAGGGGTAGGTCAACCACCAACCAGGATATACCCATAAACCCCCAGGTTAACCAAGGCGAGTAAGTCAACGTAGCTATGGGATTATCGTTGTATAGTTAAAATGCATTAAATCCCACTCTATCACCATGTGTTGCTGGTTAAATCCAATTAAATCCCATTAAATCATATTAAATCACCATTCGTTGTTGGCTAATTTTCATCAAATGCCATATCAAATCCCATTCAATTCCACATGAAATCCCGTCTCAAATCCCATGAAATCGAATGAACATTACAGTAAATCCCATTTTCTCACATCATCTTCTGCAAATCTTTTTGGAAACTCTAAAATCACATCAATTTCCATTCAAATTCTATGAAATCCCCACGGATTTCCCATGGATTTCCCATTTTCCAAGGCCGACCCCAGCCCCGAAGCGGGCGACCGCCGCCGGGGCTGCGCCATGGCGCTGGCGGCACGGGTCCGAGTGCATCCAAATCCCTAACATGGAGTTGAAAAAAATGTCGTAGTCGTTTTTTGCCCTCGAAGTTGTGTTTTTGGACATATGATATCCATGTTATATCCATATGGGATATCCATATGGGATATCCAGGAAAAATATCCCATATGCAACCCATGGCCCATGACGGATCCGGCTGGTGCTGGTATCAAAAATGCTCACATTTTTATTTCTTGGCTGACATTGATGGGATCCATGGAGCACCGTTGAGGCACTGCTGGGTCAGCTGAACCGAGATCACCCCCTGCAGGCGGGAAACAGATCCAGGTTTGATGGGAAAAAACATGTGTTGAAACCTGCTGTTCCCCATGATTTTTTCTGTTTAAAACCTCGTTTTTCTATGTTTTTCTTATATGAATTATGGTTTGGGGTGGGGCAATTTTTCAGACAAGATCTGGATTGATGATCTTTGAAAAAAACGCACTTTGGATGGGGAAATGAACTCCCATGGTGCTTCCAAGCCAGTCCCTCTTTTTGTGTTGATTGGTTTGGAGATAAGGATGGATAATCGGTAATTTGTCTGGTTGGTGGTTTCAAACATTTGGATTATTTTCCATAATATATGGGATAATCCACCAACATTGACGAACTCATATTTTTCAAGATGGTGAAAACCCCCAACCAGTTATACACCACTAGAAGTTAAACCAACCTAACAGGGGAGCTGGTAACCAACCAGTATCAACATCCTTCTCGTTCTGCAGTGTCTATGATTTGTGTTTGGGTGAAGCATCTCATGATTTACCCGGCCTGGTAAACATACAAAAGGCTATCGAACGCCATTTATAGTTGATTTACCCATCAAAAATGGTGATTTTCCATAGTTATGTTAGTTTACCAGAGGGTAGAGCAAGGCTCGGAGATTTGCTCTCAAGTTCAGGGTATACCATGTGAAACCTCAGTTGGAATTGATGATGCTCCGCATAAGACTTAAAGGATAGTACTTGGATGTACTTGGTACATTCCCCAGCTCGGGTGAAAGAAATCCAGTGCTATAAGCATCCAAGTTCCTTTCTCTAAAAACATGCCCCAAATCACTCTCCCTCTCTCTCTTTCTTTCTCTCTCTGAACTTGGGGGGCGCAGTAGGGGTTATACATGCAATTAGGCACGTATATAACCACCATCACTTCGGATATAAAACCGATGATTATTGCCATACACCGGTGACTATGGCAAATAAACTTTTAAGCAGTAACTATAACTTAGTCACCTTAAATCAGGATATTGAAGCCAGTAACTATAACTACCTTCTGATAAATTAACATAGCGATGGAGAATCACCATTTTTAAAGGTAAACGGTACATTCTCTATAAATGGGCAATTCTAGTCATAAATGGGCAATTTTAATCAATGTTCCGTCGTTACGTTAAATTTCGAGAGGGGTATATCCCCTGGTAATCAAACGTGGATGGAAAATCCACCATTTACAGATGATTTCCCAGCTATCAACCTTGATTTTGAGCGTGCCGTGGTTGATCATCTGACGACATTCCCATGAAATCCCCAATAAATGCCATGAATTACCATTAAATACGATGAATTCTGAATAATTCCCTTTAAATGTCATTTAAATATACTTCAATACCAATGAAAAATCCAAAAAAAAAACAGAACTCCCAGTCATGAACTGGACGAGGCCAAGTTGCGCGCAGAGTTCGCGCAAGACCTTTCTGAGGCCTGGGGATGTTTATGGTAGAGTTATACCATTATCGCAAATATGGGTATATGATATATAATATAATATATATATACTACATATACTATGTACTATACAATATAAAAAGATAATATAATATATATATATATATATAATATAATATATATATAACTGTGGTGTATGTAAACATTACATATACACCCTATTATGTATATATACATACATATCTATTATATGTATCATAGACATGTAGCTATTAGCCACTAGCCACTGGATGCACCGCTGATCCTATATGGATGGTCTACCATTGGCAGGTCCAAAGATGTCCCTTTTTTGGGACAGCATCAAAGACCGGTGATTTGCAAGTCCCTGCATTGTCACCAAAGACAGTGGATCCGGAACCCCCAAGTTTCAGGTGAACTCCAAGATATATGGGTTTGTCTGAAAATAGGATACTTTCCAAAATCTTATGGTTTATCAGTTTATCATAATCTTCCTCCATAAAATGCCATAAATAGGAGATATATAGCATTTTCAGACACACCCATATGAAGAGATAGTCCAGAAGAGGCAGGCCATCAGACCTTCAGCAAGGCCTTGGAACTCAGGCCCAAGCAGCAGTGCATGGGCTTCAATGGCACCATGAGGAGGGTTGATTCTATAATAGTGTTTTATAGTGTTTATATCCTATTAATAGTAATTTCCATGGATTTGTGATGGATATTTGATCCATTAGGGATATCTATATATTATATATATATATAATTTTTAGGGATATTATAGATATCCATTAGGGATATCCCTACAATGTGAGGCCCCGGGCCACGATAGCTAAGTTGTTGAACAGATCTCCAATAACTATGGTAATTTATGGTACTTATAACTATAAATATGAATCCCTGTGGATCAAAATATGATATCCCTGATATATATCAGGAATATATGGATCAGATCCGTTGATATACTATGGATCAAAAAATTAGGAATCTAGAATCAATCCATTTTTTTGTAACAATCAACATTTAGATATCATTTGTTTGATCAATCCATTAGCACACATGTTACAATCAATCACATATATCATAATATATCCGGGATTGGATCCAAATACCTTGTGGATGTTTGTTTTTTGTTTACGATAATTTGGAGGGTTAGCCGTACCTTCTCAGACAGTCTTTGGATCCATAGGGTATTTATATATATATATTCTAGAAACATATAGAAACATCAGTTTGGTACTTGGTAGTGAACTAGCCAGCAATCGTAAATGGTATATAAAATATTATATATACATACTATATTGTACTACACTATAATTATATATCATATAAAGGGAATTTTGTTCATGGCCATGAAATGAACTTCTGACCAGTGAAATGTTTGGTGCCAATGACCCCCCATTGGTTTATGATCTGGTATTATGATATGGACTTTTGAGTGGTTTGTTGGTTTATCACCAGTAAATGTGTGTTGAAGAAATATGGACTTTTTCCATAAAGTCAAGTGAAATGCTAGTTATAAAATGTTATAAACCAAAAATGTAGCGATTCCGAGCGCGACCATCTTGTAATTGCTTATGTTGGAACTGCTGCATGGCAAGCTTATCCAAAGAAGCACACTGATTTGTAACATTCACTATCTACTGGCATTGTGGGCCATTTATTGTCATTGTTAAACAGCACTTTCCACTTGCAGAATCTGAGTAGTAAGGGATCGTCGCTTAGGTATATGTATAAACATTATCTAGCCAATAATTATTTCATCGTATCTCACAAAACTCCAAAGACAAAGAACAACCTCCTTTTGTTGTTCTATAGTTGAATATGAAGTGCATGAAGCATACTAGTCCACAGATTGTTGGCATCCAGAGAAACTATTAATTCATGTTGCATCAATACAGTAAAACCAAAACACATTCTAATGTTGTTATATAATGTGATATCCCCAACAATCAATCATCCCCAAAATCACGATACATGCTAACTATCATCCCCAAATGGTAGGTTCAATATTGAGCTTCTCACATTAGTGTGATATTTCCCCATGGCCAAAATGGGGATGATACTTACAATTTATATCCATTTATATATATATATAGTTCATACATTGATGTTATATCATATATAATTAATACCGATATACCATTATATGATATCCATTAATGTGTTTTAACCATTTTGGGTAGATATCGTTCATACTCAATGTATATACCCTCTGGTTATGACTAACATAGCCATGGTATAGATTGCCCATAGAAATAGATGATTTCCCCAGCTAGAAACCTCCATTTATAAGGGATTTTCCATGGCTATGTTAGTCATAACCAGATGGTAGTTATGGGCTTCATCCCTCCCCTCGTCTTCCGTCAGATCGCCGGCACCGGCGCGGCACGTGAAGCCCGTGACGAAACGGCGCCGCCGCTGCCGCCGCCGGATGAAGGTGGGGAATGTGCCAAGGGGGTTTCTACAGTTACCCTCTGGTTATTTAACATAGCCATGGGAAATGGCCCATAGAAATAGATGGTTTACCTATTAAAAATGGTGATTTTCCATGGCTATGTTAAATAACCAGATTGTATGGCCATTTGTGAGTTATAATTGGTTTTGAATGGGATGATGCATTCCAATTTATGGGGTTAATATATGCTTGCTTATTTTATGGTGATCTAATGGGGTTTAATTGGCTATGGTTATGTAAAATGGATTGTGATTCAGCTATAGCTACAATGACATGGGATAGCGTTAGTTTCACGGTGATTTTTTTAAAATCGCTTTTCACCCCAAGGGTTTTCAATCTGGTTCCATCCATGTCTGGTTACAAGGTGGTGCCCCCCAGTTATAAGTTCGTTTATAATCCCATTAACTTTAGATGTATCACCTATAAACCATAGTGAAATGGGAGTGATGTTCACCAACTTAGCTATCGAACCGGGGCACCACCTTGTAGGATAAATATGTTCTACGAACGGTGGTGAACTACCCACGAATCGTAAGTAGGTCATGAACCTTGGGAAAAAAAAAACATGGGCGTTTTTGTAGGGGCCATGTCCACTTACCGAACTAAGCCATTTACGATTGCTGGCTAGTTCACCACCAAGTACCAAACTGATGTTTCTATATGTTTCTATATGTTTCTATAATATATATATATATGTTTCTATAATATATATATATTACAATATAATTTTGCTTTTGGCTTATTTGAAGTGACTGAGCAGTTCTTTAGTTTCGGCTCAATTGTGCCAATGCCTAACTGGCAATTTCTACGGGATGTGGGCTTACGGTTTCGGCTGTCTGGGTGTAAACCCATTCATCCTGGAGATATGGCCCTTGCTGTTTATCACAACTTCGGTCTGAAGGTGGATCCAGCCTTACTGTTGAGTCAGGGGACTGGTCCAACTTTCAAGATATGTTGTGGGAGGAGAATCTGGTTTTTCATCGGCATCCCAGTAAGAAGGCACGACTGGTCAGACAAATTCTCAAAGATGTTTTCTTCGGAGCGAGACTTCAGTATCTTGCTGTTGATGATATCTTCCGTTCTAAAGAGGATGATGGCATCATGCAGAGGTCGAGCTCAGGATCGTGGTTTCATGTTTCAAGCTCTTGGGGCTTAGTGACCCGCCGAAGAAGTCAAACCCAGTGGCACGGCGGAACGCGCCACTACATGCAGAGGGCCAAAAATTATATGATATATTATATAATAATATAAAATAATAATGATGATAATAATAATAATAAATATTTATGTATATATATTATTTATGTATCCATAGATATCCATATTTGAATTGACATAGTCTCTCCGCGACTCGCCAGACTCGCCAGGACCTGGCGAGGTGACACCACCCCCGGTCACCGACACGGAAAAACCCGGAGCTGGAGAATCTGAGGCAACGGCGAGTTGGGAATCTAACACGAGTTATATGAGTTATATAAGCCAACCAGACATATATGCAATATATATATATATATACATATACATATATATACATATCTACATATATCTACATATATATGTATATATACATGTATATCTATATATCTACATATATATATATATATACATATGTAGATATACTTATGTGTATGTGAATTATCTGTGTATACACCGTTTTTTAACAATATTACAGTTTCTTTTGAAGTGTACTCGTACTTTTTGAGGCGGGGAGGTGGCTAATGACCCGTCTAACATGTCATCATGTGCGTCATGAACCACTTAGCATATGTATGTAATATTAAGATTTGGAGGTTTTAGAAACTTGCAGAACAAATTGGGGCTTATGTATTGTTCTGCTGACCAAATTTCGCCAAAGCTGTAGATATGCTAACACGTAAATTGGAAGCAACGTGACTCATGTACAAACTAAACTAAACCGAGCTTTGCCAAACAATTGGAGTTGCTACTTGACACCAAAATGCCAAACACCTGTTCTTGAGCCAAGAATTTGAGATAAACCACAAACAAGTATTTCAAAATATGTTAAACATATAAACGAATATACATACATGATGGATAGCATTATGGATCAATCGACAGACATAGAGGTTCAATCAACCAAAATAGGCAGGTAGAAAGATGACCAGCAATCCTGGGTTTGTACACAGAACATAGCCATACAACGTGGTGCCCAGATATATCCAGATATTTACCCTCTGGTAAATGTTTACAAAAAACTCTGGAAAATCACCATTTTCTAGCTGGGTAAATCAACGAACTAAATGGCCATTTTCAATTGCTTTTTGTTTGTTTACCAGAGGGTATATCCCATTAATATCCCATGAAGTCACTATAAAATCCCATTAAGTCACTATAAGATCCCATTGAATCACTAACAAATCATAGACACTGCAGAACGAGAAGGATGTTGAAACTGGTTGGTACCCAGCTTCCCTGTTAGCTTGGTGTATAAGTTGTTTTATTTTTCACCTGGACCCAACGGAGCCCAACGGAGCCCAACGGAGCCCACCGGAGCCCACCGGAGCCCACCGGAGCCGCAACGTAACGTGCCACCGAGGGCCCAACAGGCCCCACGGATCTGGAACTTGCCATCCAGATGGATGAGGACTTCGTTGTGGGATGGACGACTTGGAGTCTGGGGGAATCATGGGGAATCTAAAACGGATGATGTTTGATTGGGAACATCAGGATAGATGTGATAGATCAAATTTAGTCTCCAGATTCCATGAAATTTAGTTGCAAAAAGGGCTTGTAGAAGGGTTATAATATTTCATGATATTCTCAATATCTAATATATAGCAGGTTTTTCATGGTCTGGTCTGTTCTCTGGAAAAAAGTCTTGAGGGGAACACAGCTGAGCAGTTGAAGTGCCCCGCAATTACAATTGCACGAACAAACTAATAAACTGGTATATATATATAACTGTCCGGTTGAGAAACACGTGGTAAACTAAATAACAAAACGGTTACTATAAATATCCATTAACCACTATAAATGGGAATAACACGATTTACAACTGGGAACATCTTAGCATAAGGCATATTCCCGATAGATTCCCCGGGCACTTTTCCCATTGAGAAAAATGTGCTCCCGTCCTTAAAAACGCCACTGCGCTGTGGGTTTAACACTTAAAGCACGGGCTGGGGGTTGGGATTGGGGCAACTATCCTCAGCCTGTAGGCATACTTGGTGGTCCATCTCACGATTCCTGAGTAGGTTAGTTCACCCTGATTATAAGTTAATGGGATAAGTAGGGTTAATCTACTTGTAACTAGGGTGAACTAATCCACCTACGATTCCTGGGATGAACCACCAAGTATTGTTGATGGTTCAACCCCCAAAAAAAACGATCACGGTGACGGATTTTTTAGTGGATGTCAACAGCCAGGTGTATTGGTTTACCTGTTGTCAAACCAGTTCAATCAAATAGATCTGGTCCACGATCAACATTGATCAACTATGGATATGTTTATATATGTTTATATTAGTATATATACCCTCTGGTTATGACTAACATAGCCATGGTATAGATGGCCCATAGAAATAGATGGTTTACCGAACTTAAAAATGGGATTTTCCATGGCTATGTTAAATAACCAGAGGGTATACATAATATAGACATGCAGATATGCACACTTATCATTACCCATGACGGATCCATGGTGCTGCTATATATGGTAACATTTACCATATATATACCATACATGGGTTATATGCCTTATCATAATCATCACCATCATTATCATCAGCAGCACCATCAGCGTTGATCAGCCATTTCACATCATCATCATCACCGTCATCCCACATGATTCGCAGTGGCGTTCAACCCTTAGTTTGGTTCATGATTACCCTCGGGTAAACATACAAAAAACTATGGAACATCACCATTTTTGTATGGGCAATTCAACGAACTAAATAGCCATTTTCAATAGCTATTTTGACATAACCAGAGGGTAGTTTGGGTGTTAGTTTCTTTCCAATGAGGGATTAGCATCTGGTAATAACACTTGTCCAAGTAAAGATCCATTTGGATGGCCGTTTCTCTATGATTTTCCAGGTTCCCTGGGTTCCCTGTTGATTTTCCCATCGTTTCCTATAGATTTCCCCATCTTTCTCCCTATGATTTTCCTAGATTTTCCCATCTTTTTCCCGTACTTCCATGTACTTCCCATATGTTCCCATGATTTTCTCCGTGAATTTCCCATAGCTTCGAGGATTTCCCACCACGCTTCGTAAAAAGGATCCCTTTAAGCTGGAGCCCACGCCTGAAGAAACCAACCAGGCGCTCTTTGAGGCGCGGCAAAAGTCATGGCTGGTTGGGCTGGTTGCTTTGGAACAAACTATGGCTATTCAACTATAAACTATGGCTATAATTTGATACTATAAACTACATATATATATATTATGGCTATCATATGATAATCTATGATAATATGGTTATTAATCTATGATAATATGGCTATTAAACTATAAACATATGATAATATGGCTATTAAACTATAAACTATACATAATCATATATACTGGTTGTTGCTTTGGAACATGAATTTTGGATTTGTTTCCATAGATTGGAAAGAATCATCCCAACTGACGAGCATATTTTTCAGAGCGGTAGGTCTACCACCAACCAGAATATGTGGCTATCAAACTATGGCTATAAACTGGAGGTAATTATGATGGCAAAACTCGGATATAATGAAAATCAATGGCTATTAAAAATCTATGATCAATGGCAAATTTGTGGAAATCTATGTACTATGGCTATAAACTGATGTAAACTGGAGGTATTTATGAACATCTATGGCTATAAACTCAGATTTTGAGTCATGTATAGCAATCCATGGCAACATGGCAACAGACATCAGCAGCACAACAACATCCATAGAGGAGCGACAAATCAGCATTCATCACCTCAAAAAGAAGTTGGTTTATTTTTTAGCTCGTGTTGAATTTAGTAACAAAATCCGTTGGAATCCTATTCCCATCCTTGTGCCGGGATCGAGGAAAACTTCAGACAGGAGAAACTTGAGGGGAAAACACCTCCTTGTGATGTTCAATATATTCACCTTTTCGATCGAGACGAGTGACATGAGAGTTATTCCATGTTATTCCCATAAATACAAAATCTATCTTTTCACTGGTTGCATACCCATCAATGATTAGTTGATGTTAGTGGGATAAAAGTTATATAAATCCAACAGTGACATGTTAGTCAATCCCTTTTCCCCTTCATATTAAACATCCTCAGGAACCATGGTAAACAAGTATTAAAACGTAGGGTCAAAACCACATCTTAGGGACCATACTACAATGTGTAAACAAAATGATGAACCGGGGGATTGGGATTAAGAACTAATAACGTGAAACATCTACTAGAGGGTTTGTTAATCACTAGTTTGGGTACCATTATAAGCACCATTGATATCTATTCATCATTATTCATCACTATTATAGTCACTATACAATGATTAAGAGTGACTTTTAGTCTACTATATATTTTTTAACCTATTGATCAAGTTAAGATTCAGAAAAACCATTATCATCTATAAATATCTATAAATCACATCATTCATGATCAGATAAGCATTCATTAGCTATAAAATGCTGTACATATAAATATATATATATATATATATAAAAACACATCTATCAGATTAGATGGGACTTCAGAGGCCCTGAGATAAATAGCCCATCCGGATTCCCAGGGCCTTGGCTGTCGGTCGCCGCTGAGGCTGGTGTGCGTCAATACGACGATGATCCCAACTTAGACCTGCCGGACGAAGAGCAGGTCGCGTTTCGCCCGGTCGGCAACGGGGGAGAAACGGAGAAACACCGAGAAAAACGATAGAAACATGTTGATTGAACCATGGAAAATTGTGTTTTAAGCATGGAAACTAGTGTTTTAACCATGAAAAAATTGGATTTAGTCCACAACAAATTGGGGATCTAGTCCACAAACATAGTGATTTCTCCAACAAACATGATAAACATTGGCATTTAAACTAGGCAAGATTGGGAGTGCGTCATCACAAACCTAGATATCATCATCATCATCATCATCATCAAACATAGAGATTTAAGCAACGAGAACTGGGTGATTTTACAAAAAACTTATTTTGAGATGCAGATGGATGGCATGAGGGCGCCAGGGACGATGGGTCCGAAGAAGCCAGGGCGCTGGGTAAATCGGCTGCTTCCAGAAAATCAACAGAAATGGGGATAGCCATGGTGTTCCAAGGACAGAAATGCTTGATGAATCCACCATGGCTGAGGTTAGACTGTTTTTTTTTCGATATCCCATTGATTCACCCTTCTGAACAACTCCGTAGTGGTGATGTTTTTCCAGATTTTCCCGGAAGCACTGTATCATAGCGAAACCATTTTTTTTTTCAGTTATGGCCATGGCTATTAGAGTCATAACTGGTTATTTCAATGCGATTATACATTCCATAAATAGGATGACTTAGTACTTATAACTGGTATGTCGGGCCACAACTGTAATGTGATGTTCATTTGGTTGCTTTATCATCCATGAATTATCCAACATTTTTGGGGGTTTCCTAAAATAGGGGTACCCCGAAATCATTCATTTTAGGAGGATTTTCCATGAAATAAACCATCCAGCTATTGGGTACCCCATTTCGAGAACCCCCCATAGGTATCTTGTGATGTTATGATAGATCTGATGATATGTTTGGAATGTGAATCAGAACACGCAGGATGTGAGCAGTGTTCAAAACTCCTGTTGGATTATGCTACCCTTTATATATTGGGGATTATGATACCCTAATAGGGATATCCCGACTATGTACCCTCTGGTAATTTGTTACAGTTTGCTATTGAAAATGGTCCCAGTCGAAATAGTTGATTTGCCCATTAAAAAATGGTGGATCTTTCCATAGTAAGACTAACATAGCTATAGAAAATGGTCTATTTATAGTATAGTGGATTTACCACCCAAAAAATAGTGATTTTCCATCGATATGTTAGTTTACCAGAGGGTAAACCTCCATTAATCACCATGAAATCCCATTAAATCATCATTAATCACCATTTATAGTTGATTTACCTATTAAAAATGATGTTTTTTTTATGATTTTCCATAGTTATGTTAGTTTACCAGAGGGTAACCAGCCTCATTTTGCAACGTCCAGAAGTGTCGCCAGGACCTCTGGGGCGCTCCCAAAGGCTTTTCCGAGCTCACCAGCATCAACCACGAGGCATTCACTGGACAGGTTCTACACTGACTATGGTTCGGTATACACTTAATGAATGGGTAATATTATATATATATATATATATGTATATATATGATGGGGATATATAATTATATATAGGTATATATATATGATTCAACTTAAATCATGATGGTGATACTTTTTTTTGAATTTCAAAATCTATGTTTTTTTTTCAATGGGATAAACCCATACAGTAGTGATAGCCATCATCTATAAATCATCAGTATTAAAGTTGTATGAATGAATATGATTATGAATATGATTATGATTGGTATATTTAAGGGGACATTTCACCAACAATATGTCGAGGATAATAACCATATGGTGATATTTCACCAGTATGACTGCAGGAAATGGTGGATTTAGAATTCCAAAATCTGTATACAGTCTGGGGTATGAATGTGATTATGATTTTGATTACGATCAAGATATATCAAGATAACCATTATCATCTATAAATCACTATACTTGGTGGTGAACTACCCAGGAATCGTAAGTGAGTTAGTTCACCCCAGTTTTAAGTGAACATTGCCCATGCTTAGCTCAGTTATAACCAGGGTGAACTAACCTACTTACTAACTAGGATGAACCACCAAGTAAAGCCTTATATCCACTGGAATTATATGGAGTAGCCAGCTGTCCAGATTGAATGCTCACCAATATCATGTCCATTGCGTGCCTGTCAGCGTGGGGGATGAGCCTTAACCTGCCATTTGGGTATGGCTTATAGCACCCATGAAAAAGGTGATGACTTGGGGTTTGTGACATTGGGTTTCCCATATTCATGGCTTTTCCGAGCTGTAAATCGGTTTAAGTTATAACACCGTCAGTGGAAATTTACCCTCTGGTAAACTAACATATCGATGGAACATCACTATTTTTTTTTTGGTAATTCCACTATACTATAAATAGACCATTTTCTATGGCTATGTTAGTTTTACTATGGAAAATCACTATTTTAATGGGGTAAATCCACTATTTCTATGGTAAGTTTCTATAGCAAACTGTTTGTTTACCAGAGGCTACGTGGTTTCGTCTCTGCTGCTCTTGGACAGTAAATCCCAGGATCCATGGTCGAGAGAAAAAACCGCCCCTGTTAAGGCTAGGCATAAATGGTTTGCACATGTGGTGTACAGTGAATGACCATAGTATAGTTACTGCTGCTTGGTGGTTTGGAACATGGCTTTTATTTGCCCCAATAGTTGGGATGATGATCCAATCTGACTATATAGTATTGTTCAGGGGGGTTGAAACCACCAATTAGACTGTATCTTTGCAGAACCAAATCTATCTCATGTGCCCACGAACAGGTTCAATTCACCACTATTTTAGAACAGGATCTAACTAAACTCCATCTTTTGGGTTAGTACTATATAGAGATTTAAAATTTGGAACGCCACTCAACTATGTTTCCTGCAAACAACGTTGAATTACTGCCTTTTCCTGGTTCAGGTTTAGGGTTTAGGGTGTATGGTTTACCCTCTGGTAAACGTTTACATAACTATGGAAAATCACAATTTTTCATGGCAGAACTCACTATGTCTATGGCCAGTTTCAATAGCTATTTTGACATAACCAGAGGGTATATCCCATTCATAATCCATTAAATCACATTTTGAAGTCCCATTAAACAGCAATAAATCGCAATTTTTAATGGGTAAATCACCAAATTTCTATGTTTTAGAGGGTAGTTCACTCCACTGGTTGCATCTGGAAAATCACCGGGTCCATGATTCTCCCAGCTATAATACCTTCCAGCTAGTCATGTTTGAGTATCCACAGGGTTCCTATTGATTCCCATGAAACCCTTTCCATGAAATCCATCTATAAATCCCATGAAATCCACATGAATTCCTCCATTTGTTGATGGTTAAACATGGTCAAAGTTCCAATTTTCCATATAGATATTCCGAAATTCCCATTAAATCTTCATGAAATTCCCATCAAATTGCCTTCCCCGCAGCATTTGCAGGTCTTAGACTCCACACGAAAGGCGTTGGAACCTGAGTCCCGATATAGCTCGGTGCCAACTCAGTGGATGGGTCGTTACAGTAATCGCTGGGGGATTTCATGGTGATTTAACATACCCTCTGGTAAACATACAAAAAACTATGGAAAATCACCATGCTATTAATTGGTAAATCCACTATTTCTATGGCCATTTTCAATAGCTTTTTGTTAAATTACCAGAGGGTAGCTATGGGTAATGAAATCCCATTTCCATGGACCATTTATATAGCTCGGCCCCTTTACATGTTTGTCATTTATAGATATTTATAGCCTATAATAGATTTCATGGTGACTAACCCATGGGGATTTCATTTTTTTCATGGCCGACCATAATGGGGATTTTCATAGCTCTGGTAATGACTAACATAGCTTTGGAAAGATCCACCATTTATAGCTGGGTAGTTATCAACTATTTCGACTGGGACCATGGCTTCAATAGCAAACTGCAACAAATTACCACAGGGTAATGGAAATCTCATCAAGCTATGAGATTTTTCATGGGCATTTTCCAGATTTCAACGGGAATTCACGGTGACTTCGTGGTGATTTCATGGTGACTTGATGAGAATTTATGGGACTCGATGGGATTGGTACCAAGGCATTGAGGGCCTCTCATTCTCGTTGGTGATTTCATGTGTTTATCCTTATGTCAACACCTCACATGTGTTTGCTGAAAGGCTAAGACCCGGTCTGAGACCTAAACATCTGTGTATCGTTGATTGCTCTCGGGTAATTTGTCACGTAGCGAACTGGAAAATGGACCATTTATAGAAAAACGATCGTATTAAGATATAGATTTTCCATAGCTACGAAACATTACCAAAGAGTCATTGAGCCAATTTCATCCAATTTCCATGTTTGTTCAGAACATACACACAACAAGGGTTGGATGATATCCTGAAGTGGTATGTTTTCTCATGAGGGTGTTTTTGCCACCCTGAGTTGCCTTTTTACACTTTCAGACAATGAAGCCCTTTCAGGTGCTGATGACTGTGAGTTTGAATTCTCGGGGGCATGCAGCTCACCCTTTCATATCAAGTCCAGGATC